>Ga0114931_10000736_pt1 | contig 40754 bp, 33 predicted proteins | sample 2SBtaG_FD_89579 | JGI IMG/M metagenome (GOLD analysis project Ga0114931, IMG submission 89579) | Deep subsurface microbial communities from Kolumbo volcano to uncover new lineages of life (NeLLi) - 2SBTROV14_V59a metaG | ecosystem: Environmental > Aquatic > Marine > Volcanic | place: Kolumbo... | reverse complement strand
GCGCTGGGATGCCGGCCGCGCCGGAGTCCGACTGTTTGGTCATCGTCGACTGCGATACGGATTTCGGCAGCCCGCCGCTCACCGTGCGTTTTGAGACGGAGATCGACTGCACATCTTCGCCGGTCACCTATTCGTGGGACTTTGGCGACGGCAACACGGGGGGGAATCTGCCGAAGCCGACCCATACCTACGAGACGGCGGGCGACTTCGTCGCCGTGGTGCGGGTTACCGCCGCCGACGGGGCCGAGAGCGACGATGAGATCGACATCGCCGTTGGCCCAATGTTGCCGGAGTGATCCACTCCCCGGACAATCCCGGCATCGGCCCCGAACGGGGCATTGCAGTAACTTGGCGCTTTGTGCGCATCTCTATTGGTTACATGGGGGGATCGGTTCAGAAACTCTCGCTGCTGCTGCTCGCGGCGCTCTGCGCAGCCCTGTCGGCGAGCGCTCAGACGGCGGGAGACATCAATTGCGACGGCGTGGTGGACGACGATGAGCGCGCCGTGCTGGCGCAGCTCTTGTTCTCGCCGCCCGACTGCGAGGATGCCGACGTCAATCGCGACGGCAGTGTCACGGCCGCGGACCTGACCGCTTTCGTGCACGGTCCGCAGATCACGTTCCTCGGAATCTCCAGTCCCGACGGCCGCCTGGCGCCTTCGCTCGGCGTGTTGCCCGGCGGCGAGATCGTCTTCTTTCTCAGTAGCGGGCTCGGTTTCAACATTGTCGCCGAGGCGCGGCCGGGGCCGGCCGGCTTCGCCGTGGGCCTGGACGTCATCGACTCCGATCTCGACGATCCCACGCGCCGTCCCGATCTGCAGGTCCAGGTGGATCGCAGCATCGGCGACGGCGACCGCACGGTGTGCAACCCGGATCGCGGGGTTCCGTCGGTCGATCCCGAGAGCTTCGCCTTCGACCAGCCGATCACCGATGCGATGAACGACTTCGGCTGCCGCTTCGATGTCGCGACGACTGCGAGCTCGACCTGCACGCAGGATTCGTTTGGCCAGCCCGCCTTCGCCTCGTTTCGCAGCCGTGTCCAGTTCTGCGCGGCGGTCAACGGTTTCCTGCGCTTTCCGGAAGGCGACACGCGGATCACCCTGCAGATCCGCGACGCTCAGGGGATGCTGTCCCCGGTCGGGCGCCTGGTCGTGCGAGTCGGCAGTGGGCCACCACCGCCGACCTTTACCGCGACTCCGACCCGTACCGTGACTCCGACCCGTACCGCGACTCCGATTTCGACTGACACGCCGACCCGTGCACCGACGCGGACACCAACTCCGTCGCGCACCCCGACCAACACTCGTCGCACCGCGATCCCGACGCGCACCAGGTCGTTTACCCCAACGCGGACGACGCGGCCGACTGCGACGCGCACGCCGCGGGATACGGTCGGACCGGGCACTCCGACACGGACACGGAAACCGACGGCGCCGGCGACGCGTACTCCGACCGCGACGCGCACACCCAGTCGTACTCGCACGCCCCGCCCGGGTACGCCGACCACGACGCGCCGGCCGACGAGCACGTTCACTCTGACGCGGACGGCCACACGCACGCGGACGGCGACAATCGAGCTTCCGACTGCGACACCGACGCTCACGCCGACCATCACGGCTACGCCGACCTCGACTCCGGACGGTCCCGTCGGGCCGGAGATCTCGTTCCTCGGTTTGGCGACGGCGGGCGATGTCGTGATCGATCCGAGCGGTGAGATCGTCGACGGCGCGCCGGTCTACGTCCGCCCGTTCGGCTCCGGCTTTCAGATCATCGTCGAGGCGCGGCCGGGCCTCAACGGATTTCCGGTTGCCCTGGCGTCACAGGATCAGGAGGGCGGGCTACCCGACCTGCAGATCCAGGTGACCCGATCGCTCGGCAACGGCAGCAGCGCGGTTTGCGACAATCAGTTGCCCGAGATCGGCGGCGTGCCGGCGATCGACCCGCCTCTGTTCTCCGAGGGCGTCGCGGATCAGCTCAACGATCTCGGTTGTCGTTTCGTCGACGGTGTCGGCTTACCCGCGGGGCGGAGGTGTACGGCCTCTCCCTGCCTCCTCACGCCGAGCGGTCAGTTCGGTTGCGCGAGCCCATTTTCGACGATCCAGTTTTGCGGCTTGATGTCAAAAAACTTGCGCTTCCCGCAAGGGGAAACGGTGGTCAGCGCGCGCGCTCTCGACCTCGCGGGCAACCCCGGCCCGGTCTCCCGGATGATCGTTCGGGTGGTGCCGATCAGCTCGGCCGGCGTGGCCGGCGCAGCGGATAGGGCGACGTCGGTGTGGGTGCGCTGAGAGAATTCCATCGTCCGGTGTGCCGCAACGACTGGTGGTAAACTGTCGCGCAGCGACCACCGCTCTCAACCCCACCCATGCCCGAGCCTCAGCCTCGCGGCGCAGCGAGTTCCGTGGCCGCCAGGACAACCCGGTCAGTGGACCAGTGGCAGGTCGAGGCGGCCCATCTTTTCGATTTCTTCTTCGACGCGCGTCGCCAGCGCGGCGAAGGCTTTTGCGTGATCACCGGCGGGGTCCGCGACGACGATTGGCTGGCCGCTGTCGCTGGTCTCGCGGATCTGTCGGGCCAGCGGGATCTCGCCGAGAAACGGAATGTCCGCCTCGGCAGCCATCCGGGCGCCGCCGCCGTGGCCGAAGATTTCGGATCGGTGACCGCAGTCCGGACACAGATGGTACGACATGTTTTCGACCACGCCGAGTACGGGTGCTCCGACCTGGTGGAACATTGCGATACCGCGCTGGACGTCGAGCAGAGCGACGTCCTGCGGCGTGGTGACGATCACTCCTCCGGCCAGAGGGGCCTGCTGGGCGATGGTCAGCTGCGCGTCTCCGGTACCGGGCGGCAGGTCGAGGATGAGAAAGTCGCGCTCGCCCCAGTCGACCTCGCGGAAGAACTGGGTGAGGAGCTTGTTGATCATCGGGCCGCGCCAGATCACCGGCTGGCCGCGTTTGATGAACAACCCCAGCGAGACCGCCGCGATGCCGTGCGCCGTCACTGGCTGGATCCGCTCTCCGTCGCTGCCGGCGCCTTCGCCGGCGCCGAGTAGCAGTGGCACGCTGGGGCCGTAGACGTCCGCGTCGAGGAGTCCGACCGATTTGCCCCGCGCGCGCAGGGCCAGAGCGAGATTGACGGCGACCGTCGACTTGCCGACGCCGCCCTTGCCGCTGGCGACGGCGACGATGTGTCGAACCCCCGGGATGTCGGTGCGCCGTGGCGGTTCGCGATGCTGCGGTACGGTCGACGCCTCCAACTCGATCTCGACGGTTTCGACTCCGGCGAGTGCGCGGACCCGGCTTTCGACCTGTGCCCGAATCTCGGCCACCGCGGCTTCGCTGGCACCGCCGGGAGCCAGGGTGATTTTGACCGAGTCGCTGCCGATCTCGACGTCGCGTACCATGCCGAAGGACACGATGTCGCGCGAGTAGCCGGGGTAGGGGACATTCTCGAGGTCGTTGAGGATCTCTTGCGGTGTTGCCATCACCGACGGTTTGTAGCCGCTATCGGGTCGTGAAGCGAGATGGCTGGGGGGCAGCCGTCAGCTATTGGCTCTTAGCCTTAGCCTCGCCCTTGCCCGAGCCTACGAGCGAAGCGAGTTCCCTCCTACGGAAACGGGATACGGCCTTGGCGGGCTCGATGCAGGGACGCGTCTTCCAGCTGGGCGCGGGCGTAGAGGACGGCGGCGCGATCGCGGAAGATCGGGTGATACTGCGCGGCGGCGAGCGCCGGCATGGTCACGTTGCCCGGGGTGAGGACGAAGTCGGGTCGGTAGCGGTCGAGCAGCGCGTGGCCGGCACCGGCGAAGAAATCGAAGTTCATTCTGACGACGGCGGGTGGGTAGACCGTGGCGAATCGCCCGTCCATCGAGACCCGCATCGCCGGCGACAGGTGCCAGAGAGCGTACCCACCCCAATCGAGCGGCAGCGCCAGGCTGCCGTGCAAGTCGTGCTCGGCGGCGAAGCGAACAGCGTTGACCGGGTATTCCTCGGCGGCGAACACCAGAGTAGCACGATCGGCGATAGTGTGTTGGCCGAGCAGTGCGATCTGTACACTGGCCATCAGTACGGAGGCCGCGGCGATGATGCGCACCGCGGGCGCTGACAGTGCCGCGCCGAACCTCGCCGCCGCGCCGTCGATCTGGTCGGCGAGTGGCGCCGCCGCGCACAGCGCGAACAGTGGTACGTGGCGCTGGTGGCGCAGCGCCAGTACTGCCGTACCGACGACCAGGATCAGGCGCCACGGCGACTTGCGCGAGAGACTCGAGAACGGCGCGCTGGCGCCGACGGTGATCAAGGCGATCCAGAACGGCCACTGGGTCGGGTCACCGAAGTGTACTGGCTGCCATTCGGTGAGCGGGTGCGGCAACGACAGCTCGCCCCAGATATAGGTGAAGAGCGATGGCCCGTACGGGTTGAGGCAGGCGGCGATCAGCGCGACCGCCGGCAGCGCGGTCCTGCCGCGCAGGTGTTGCCAAGGCGGCGCGAGCGCCCACAGCCCGAGGATGCCGAGTCCGACGATGAAGGCGCCGTGCAGATTGGCCCACAGGCAGAGCCAGATGGCGACCAGGGGCACAGCCACTCGGGTCGCGGGCGGCGATTCCCCGGCCGTGTCGAGCCAGGCGAGGAGGGCGGCGACGAACAGGTAGGAGAAAATCTGCGGCCGCGTAGCAAAACCGCGCGACAGTGCCGCCATGGTGAGCACCAGGACGAAGCAGTCGACGGCGAGCGTGCCGTGCCGCCGGCGCATGGTGCGCCACGTCAGCGCCGCGGTGGCGAGACCGACGGCGACCTTGGCGAGCCACAGCCCGGTGCCGCCGATCGAGTCGTAGAGGAACGCCATGACCACTTGCGCAAGCCATTCGTGATCCACCCAGGCGGCGCCAGCGGCGGTGAAGGAAAGATCGTCGAAACGCGGAATCGCGCCGCTCGCGAGGATGCGGCGGCCGAGCAGGAGGTGAACCCAGAGGTCATTGTCGGCTTCGTTGCCGGCGAGAAAATACAGGGCGCTGGTGGCGGCGAGGAGAACCCACGCACGCTCGGTCCACGATCCGTCGGTGTGACTACCGGAAGGCATTCCCGCTCGAGACTCGCTTCGCTCGTAGGCTCGGGCTGAGGCGAGGCTGAGGCAAAGGGTGGTGGTCGCTGCGCGACAGCTCGTTGTGACTCGTCATCGTGGCTGAAAGCTGAGAGCGGACGGCTAAAGGCTGACAGCTAGGGGATCCACTGGTAGAGAAGGCGCGGCGTCGCTGGCGTCGCGCCGGGCGCGATGTTGAACAGATTCATCTGCGTCGGCGCGACGCCGCTCTGCGAGTAGGGTCCGCGCACGTACTCGTTGGGTTGTTTGTACATGACCACCGTGGCGTCCTCGATACCCGCCTTTTGCTTGGCGCGGGCGATCGTATCGTCGAGATACTCGATGCGATCGACGAGCCCGCCGGCGACGGCTTGCCGGGCGCTGAATACCCGCCCGTCGCGCATTTGTCGATCCATTTCCTCGGTGAGGTTGGGGCGATTCTCGACCACCAGAGACACGAAGCGGTCGTACATGTCGTCGACGACGCTCTGCAGTACCGCGCGTTGCTCTGGTGTCATCTCGTCCAATGGTGAACCGCTTGTCTTCATCTCTCCGGTGGTGATGGTTTGGTTGGCGACGCCAATCTTCTTCATCAATCCCGATACGCTGACGCTCTGCATCAAGACGCCGACACTGCCGACCACCGAGGTCGGATGGGCGACGATCTCGTCGGCGGCGAGCGCGGCGTAGTATGCGCCCGACGCGCCGATATCGTGGATCTCGGCGATGACCGGCAGGTTGGTGTCCTGCCGGAAACGTTTGATTTCGCTGTAGATGATATCGCTCGCGGTGACGGTTCCGCCGGGACTGTTGATGCGGAGAATCAGCGCCCGAACCCGGTCGTCGTCGCGCGCTTTGCGCAGCGCCGCGTCGACCCGCGCCACGGTGCTCTCGCGGGTGTGTAGGCCAAAGGGGTCGCCGCTCGGTTGACTGGTGATCGGGCCACTGATGTCGAGCAGGACGATGCGATTGCGGCCGCTGCCGGAGACCTTGTGCTCTTCGAGCGGTTTCGCCGAACTCGAGAACGGATTGACGTTGCCGCTGATGACAAAGCAACCGGACAGCGCCGCGGACAGCGCCGTCGACAAGACGAAGTGGAAGGATGATCTCAATTGCATCGGTGACACCTCCCACCCGGTATAGCGTTGCAACCGGGCCGCGGCTACCGCCACCGTGGTCGCGTGGCGACGCGCCCGGGGCCGCGTGGTCGTGTCGCGTGGCGCGCGAGAGAGTTGCGCGTCTCAGCCGACGCTGGCGCCGCTCTCACCGGCAAGGACTGCGTGGGCGGTGGGTAGACCGACGGCGCCGGTTAGCAGATCCCAGGCGTTGCGGTAGGTTGCGAACTTGCCCGCGTACGGGCGTCGCGAGTCGGGCAGGTAGAAGGTCTTGCCGCTGATCGCACCCCAGGGGATGACGAAGGCCTTGGCCAGGTCGAGGCCGCCCGCGCTCTCCAAGGGAACGCAGGCGAAGAAGTCGGCGTATTGGTCGCCGACCTTGCCACGGTGATGAAAGTTGAAGTTCCAGGCGTGGTACACGTAATTGTACTGCCGGCCGCCGACGTGCACGCGTCGCTTGGAGGGGCTCGGAAAGGCGACGCGCAGGGCCAGACGCACCCTGCCCTGGATCAGGAAGTCGAGCCGGGACTGCGGCGGAGCGCCGACAAATTGCAAACCGAGGTCGGCGAGGTGGGCGGCGACTGCCGCTTTCGGTACCTCGTGGATCTCGACTCGATTCATCTATTCCAGGATCTCTGTGCCTCGGCCCCTCTTCCACCCCGATCCCCGCACCTGGCCGCTCGCGCCATGCTCGACAAAAATTAGGTAGCGCGGTCGCCAGCAAATGCCAAGCAAAAAAGAAGCTGCCGGGCGGCCGGCGTTTCGGCGTGGCTAACGCGCCGCGTTAGCCACGACGGCGCAGAGCTCGATCGCGACGGCGCAGCGATTCGTGAAGCCGGGAAGGCTTTTCTGGATTGCGAAGGCCGGCGAGCTGTGCTGGATGGCCGATTGCTGGTCGATCTGGTACACGGGGAAACTGGAGTTCGTTACTTTGAATGACACGAGTGACACGAGGGACACGAGCGAATCGGGGGCGGTCGGTGCGGAGCGGGAGACGGGGGCTCCGGTCGTCGCGAGTTCCTCGGTTGCGGCCTCGCGCGCCGTGCGATCCCCGCTGACCGACTGGGTGCAGCTGGTCCGCCCGGCGCAGTGGTCGAAGAATCTGTTGCTCTACGCGGCCTTGTTGTTCTCGGGCCATCTCTTCGACCCGGCGGACGTGCTGATCGTATCGGCGGCGTTTCTTTGCTTCTGTCTGGTCGCCAGCGCGGCGTACGTGATGAACGACCTGCGCGATTGTGATCGCGATCGCCAGCATCCCGAGAAGGCGCAGCGTCCGCTGCCGTCGGGGAGGGTCGCGCGCAGCACGGCGGCTTCGCTGTCCCTGGTGCTGGCCGTCGCCGGAGTCAGTGCCGCCGTGATGCTCGGCCAACCGTTCGCACTGCTGGTGGTTGGCTACATGGTCTTACAGGTCGCCTATACATTCTCGCTCAAGGACATGGTGATCCTCGACGTCATGGCGATCGCGACCGGCTTCGTGATCCGCGCGGTTGCCGGCGGCGTCGTCATCGACGTGCCGATTTCGCCCTGGCTGATGATCTGCACGTTTCTTCTCGCGCTGTTCCTCGGTTTTTCCAAGCGTCGCCACGAGATCGTTCTACTCGAGGGCAACGCGACCGAGCATCGCACGTCACTGCGCGAGTACAGCCCGTATTTCCTCGACCAGATGATCTCCGTCGTCACGGCGTCGACGGTAGTCGCTTACGCCTCGTACACGGCATCTCCCGAGGTTCAAGCCAAGCTCGGCACCGACAAGTTGTATCTTACCATCCCCTTCGTCCTGTTCGGTATCTTCCGCTATCTCTATCTCGTCCACCAAAAGGCCGAGGGCGGCAATCCGACCCAGCTGTTGCTGCGCGATCGGCCGCTGCAAGCGGGCGTGGCGTTGTGGGTTCTCACGGCGGCCGTGCTGTTGTATTGGCGTTGAGTATGGATCGAGAGCGCGATTTGCCGGAAGGCGTCTTTGCCGGGCGGCGTGTCGACAAGCCGTGGGGCTACGAGCTCATCTGGGGGCACACCGCGCGTTATGTCGGCAAAATTCTCCACGTCGAAGCCGGGCATGCGTTGAGCTTGCAGTACCACGAGGTCAAGGACGAGACGATGTACCTGTTGAGCGGCGAGCTTCAGATCGAGCTCGGCGACCACGAGGACGACCTCGAGGTGCACGACCTGAAGCCCGGCCAGAGCGTACACCTGAAGCCCGGCCGCCGGCACCGGCTGACGGCCCGGACCACCAGCGATGTCCTGGAAGTTTCGACGCCGGAGCTCGACGACGTGGTTCGGCTCGGTGATCGTTACGGCCGCACGGGAACCAAGGCTCCCTGACCGCGGTCGGGGCTGTCGATCGTCAATGCCGCCATCCAGGGGAGTACCGTTCGCTCTCGCGGAAGCGTATGCCAGATCCGTGCATTTCATTCTGACCAGCACCGCGCCGGCCGTGGCGCGTTTGCCGCGGGAGACTGTTCGCCATGGCTGAGCGGTTCTTGATTACCGGTGCCAACGGGTTTGTGGGGCGCCACCTGAGTGAGGCATTGCTCGCCCGCGGTGCGGAAGTGCATGGGACCGTGTTCGCCCCTGAGGAGGATCCGCTGGCGGGCGCGGGATTGGACAGAGTCGAGCTGCACGCCGTCGACGTGCGCAGCCAGCGAGAGGTTGAGTCTGTTGTTGCCGAGGTGAGGCCCGACGGAATCTTTCATCTCGCCGGGATCGCCTTCGTTCCCGACGCGGCGGCGCATCCGACCCTGGCCTTCGACGTCAACGCGATCGGTACCATTCGCGTGCTCGCGGCGGTGCATCGCTTTTGTCCCGGGACGCGCCTCATCTCGATCGGCTCGAGTGAGGTCTACGGGTTGGTCGACGCCGGTGATCTGCCGATCGACGAATCCGTCGCCATGCATCCGCTGAGCCCGTATGCCTCGAGCAAGGCCGCGGCCGATCTCCTAGCGTATCAGTGGGCGGAGGGAATGGGAGTCGACGTCGTGCGGGTGCGTCCTTTCAACCACACCGGTGCCGGACAGCGAGCGGTATTCGTCTGTCCCGACTTCGCGACCCAGATCGCGCGCATCGAGCGCGGCGACGTTCCGTCCCGGATGGACGTCGGTGACCTCGACGTCGTGCGCGACTTCAGTGATGTGCGCGACGTCGTAGATGCGTATCTGGCCTTGTACGACAAGGGGGTGACGGGCGAGGCCTACAATGTCTGCTCGGGGGTCGGGCGAACGATCCGGCAGATCCTCGACGGGCTCATTCGACTGAGTGGGGTCGATGTCGACGTGCGCGTCGATCCCGCCAAGGTCCGTCCCCGCCGCGTTCCCAGCTTCGTCGGTTCGGCCGCGAAGCTGCGCCAACACACCGGCTGGCGGCCGCGCCACGAATGGGAAGAGACGCTCAGCGCTGTACTCGCGGACTGCCGCGACCGGGTTGCCGGCGAGCCGTCGGAGTAGCTCCGCCGGCATCCGCTCAGTTCAGCTGGTAGGTGATGCGAGCGGAGAGCTGGCCGCGGTCCTGGAAGATTCCGAGGCTCTGGTAGGCTCCGCCGATCCACTGGAAGTCCGCTCCGAACAGGAGGTAGTCGTTCCATCGGTAAGTGACGGACGGGTGCACGGCCCAGGTGCCGCGGGTGTAGCCGATGACCGTCAGCCGTGGTTGTACTTTGCCGTGGAGCCAGTCCGATTGCAGAGTGATCTGCGCCTGCGCTTCCGCCTTCTTCTGCTGGATATAATCGTCGACCTCGTTGCCGAGTTGAGTCGGGCTTCCGCCGGCGGCGCGACACGCGTCGGCGCCGTTGATGTCGGTGGGATTGTTGGGGTCGGCGTTGGGCAGGTTGCAGCGGATGCCGCGTTTGGTGAGTCCGGCGAAGCGGAAGTCCTGGTTGGGTGTGTGATCCAGGTTGTACGATCCGACGATCGACGTGCTCAAGACGAAGCTGTTGCTCGGGTTGACCGCGCGCCAGAAGAAAAAGCGGTCGAAACCGATTTCGTAGCGCAGGACGTTGGCCAACGGCAGCTCTCCCTGGCCGAAGACGGATTCCGACGAAGTGCCGATGCGGAGGTTTTTGTCCGGAATGAATCCCGGTTCGTTCTGAAAGAGTTGCATGTTGATGCGTACGATACCGTCGAGTGGCTCGGAGAAGAACGTTCCGGAAAGGCCGTAGACCGAGGTCAGTTTGTGTTGCAGCGAGACGATGAAGAGGTTGGTGCGACGTCCGTTGCTGTCCTCGACCTGGATGTCGCGCGAGCTTCCGTCGCCGGGTTTGAATCCCATTTTCAGGGGGACTGGTTGCTGCGGGAAGGTCCGATAGAACCATGCCTGCAGGGTCAGGAAGCGGTGGAAGACGGTCTGGATGCGGAAGCCGTAGCGACTGTTCTTCATCTCGTGGGTCGGCAGCTGATCGGCGAGGATGAACTGAAACGTCGACGGAAAGATCGGGTTGCCGCGGCCGGGGTCGGGGCCGGGGGCGGAGTAGGGGCTGGCGGTCGAGATCGGCAGAACGCCCACGTTCGTGTCGAGGACGCCGGGGACCCAGTAGGATTCGATGAAGGCGCTGGAGAACGGGCCCCAGGTGTTGAACAGGTCGTAGCTGGCGCGGATGGTCCAGAGCGGGATGCGGGCCTCGTCGATGTCCTGGAAGAACCCGGGTGCGCCGAGCAGGACGCCGAAGGGATTGGTCTGGTCGAGCAGGGCGATGGTGTCGGACTCGCCCCAGGAGAGCGTTTGTTTACCGACGCGCAGGAAGACCGGACCCTTCGAGTAGCTGAGGTAAAGCTCGTTCAAGCGCCGCCGGTGGGCGTAGGTCTTGCGCGGATTCTTGAGGGTGTGTCCGGGGAAGACTTGTTCGAGGTTGGTGTACGTTCTGCCGCGCGTCAGGTTGATGTGTCGGGTCTTGATGAACCAGCCTCCTTCGCGGATGGCGTCGGGTCGGCTGGTCTGGAAGGGGACGTAGGGGTCGTAGTTCTGGTTGATCAGCTTCTGCGTGTCGTTGAACTGCTGCGCGCCGTAGTCATAGACGCCATCGTAGAAGCCCCAGCCGGCGACGCGCATGCGCAGATCGTCCGGCGCGATCCAGCTCAGCGCGCCCTTCTTCATCCAATCGAGGTAGGGGTCGAGCTTGACATCGAGCTCGGGGCTGACGAAGAAGCGGTTCTGGATGAGCTGTCCGGCTTTGGTGTCGGGAACCGTCTGGGTCTCGGCGAGGTCGCCGGTCACCGGGCTGAGAACCTTGTCGGATCGCGAGTCCTGCAGGCGGACCGCGCCCTGTGAGTACGCCCTGAGGCGAAACGACCAGTTTTGCTCTTCGTCGATGAAGACAGCTCGCGACGCTGGCGCGAGAAGTACCAGCATCAGCCACGCCGCCGCGATGGATTTCCCGAGACCAGACGTCCGACTCATTTCCCCCTCCTTCGGCCGCTGCCGCGAGTTTACCCGACAGGGTTTGCCGACGACTGATATGCTCGCGGTTCCGGAGCTGTCAAGCGCAGCCGAATTTTGCTAGCGCGCGGGGGCTGAGATTGCGGCACGGTGCGCGCCTCGCGGATTGCTGGCGGAAGGTTTGTCGGGTGGGCATGTGGACGACGATACCAGTGTGTCGTCCGGGGTGGCGGGACCGCCGGCGAGGTACGCCGCCAGCGCCGCCCGCGGCCGACCCGGACGGCACCGTCGGCGCCGATGGTGATTTCGATCGCACCGTCGCGGTCGGTGCGCAGCAAATCGATGGCGCGTGCGCGGTAGCGTTCGACGATCGCCGGGTGTGGCATACCGTAGCGGTTGTCGAAACCGACGGAGGCGATGGCGACGGACGGGCGCACGGCGTCGAGGAAGGCCGGCGTACTGGAAGTACGGCTGCCGTGGTGGGGCACCTTGAGGACCGCGCAGCGCAGCTCCGGTCGATGTCGGAGCAGGGTGTATTCGCCGGCGGCTTCGATATCACCGGTGAGCAGGATGCAGGCACCGGCGTAGGACAGGCGGAGGGTGAGCGAGAAGTCGTTGGAGTCGTCGACTGGCCCGGTGGCAGGGTGCAGCACCTCGATCGAAACTCCGCCGAGCTGGCGCCGACTGCCGCGGCGCAGGACGACGGTCCGGATACCCGTGTCGCGGATTCGCCTGGCGAAGTCCGCGAAGCGTTTGCCGCGAGTGTGCGCTCCGTTCGTCCATATTTCCTTTGCGCCGAAGTTCTCCGCGACGGCGGCAAGGCCGCCGTAGTGGTCGAAGTCGGGGTGCGTCAGGACGAGGAAGTCGACGCTCTGAATCTTGCGTCGCCGCAGGAGCGGGGTGATGACTCGTTGGCCGACATCGAAAGTGGTCGATAGTCCGCCGCCGTCGACCAGCATGACCGGCCCACCGGGGAATTCGATCAGGGTGCTGTCCCCCTGGCCGACCGAGATGAACGTCGCGCGCAGCTGGTCGCTGGCGTAGCGGCGTACGTACCAGTGCGAACACTGCAGCATGCCGGCGAGCAGCGCCGCGGCGACGCAGGCGACGCGAGCGCGCCGGTTGGGCGTGAGTGGTGCTGCCAACAGGGCGAAGTAGGTGGCGATCTCGGTGGCGTTGGGAGTGGGTAGATGAATCTCCGATCCGGGCAGTGTCGCAAAGAATCCGGTCAAGCTGTCACCGGCGCTGAGGCACAGGCAGCAGGCGGCGAACAGGACCGCGCCGCAGCCTGGCAGGAGCGGAGTCAGCAGTACGCCGGCGAGCCCGAATGCGACGCCACCCATGCCGGTGATCGGCACGACGATGGTGTTGCTGATCAATCCGACCAGCGAGAGTTGCTGGAAGTGGTAGAGGGTCAGGGGAGCGGTTGCCGCGAGGGCGAGGACGGTGACACCCTGTGACACCACCCACCAGCGCTCGAAGCGGTGCCGGGCTGGCGCCAGGAGTGTCAACATGCGTTCCTCGGCCCAGCTGTCGTAGGTTGCCAGCAATCGCTTGCCGCCGAAAACGATCGCGACCACGGCGGCGAAGGAAAGCTGGAACGACGCTTCGAACAGGGCGCCCGGCGCCGCCGCGCAGATTACGGCTGCGGCGGCGGCGATTGCCGCTGGCGCATGGCGCGATCGATCGAGTACCAGCCCCGACAGGAACAGGCAGATCATGACCGTCGCGCGCAGCGTGGCGGGGCTCGGGCCGGCGATCGCGGCGTAGGCGAGCAGTGGTGGCAGGCTGGCCACGGTCGCCAGCTTGACTACATTGGTCCGCAGCAGGAGCGATTCACTCCTCGCCAGGAGCCATCGACAGAGGATCTGGGCGGCGGCGGCGATCAGCCCGATGTGGAGACCCGAGACCGCCAGGACGTGACTCACCCCGGCTCGCGCGTACTTGCGGCGCAGCTCGGCGGGAACCGAGGCGCTGTCGCCGAGTAGCAGTGCGGCGGCGATCGGTCGCAGGTGCGCTGGAGCGATTTGTTGGAGGGCGGCGCGCGCACGCTCGCGGATCGAGTCGCGCCACGAGGTATCGGCGGTGCGCGCCAGGCGGCGCCACGGCTGGTCGCTGAAACAGAAACCGGTGGTGTAGATGTCGCGGCGGGCGAGGAAGTGCTGGTAGTCGAATTCGCCAGGGTTGCCGAAGTTGCGCGGTGTGCGCAGGCGAACAGTGGCGCTGATTCGGTCGAGGTGGCGCCAGTAGCGCTGGCTGTTGCGAACGGTGAGCAGCACCCGGCCATGGCGCGGTTGCCAGGATCCGTCGCGCCGTATCGCCTCGACCTCGAGGGTGAAGCGAAGGCCGCCGCGGCGGCGAGTCGGATCGCCGGCGATGCTGCCGCGCAAGGTTGCGGTGTCCGCTTCGACCAGAGCGATGTGACCCGGCGCGTGATGTGGTGCGAGCTTCGAGCTCAACTGCCAATGACCGACGGTTACGGCAATGGCGGCGGCGGCGATCACCCGGCCGAGCTGGTGGTCGCGGACCAGGAGGAGCGAGGCCAACGCTGCTGTCGCCGCCGCTGCCTCGAATGGCCAGCCGAGCGACCACGGGGCAACCAGCTGGCCGCCGAGCAGGCCAGCCGAGATCCACAGGATCGGAGTGATCGGACGTTCGGGCATCGCGTCCTACGAAGTATCCACGCCGAGTTGATATTGTACAAGTAGATGTTATATATAAGTACATATACGGCCCCCGCCGCTTGTATCTTGAGAGAATCCAAGAAGGAGGATCGATATGAAGAGAGTGAAAGCAGCATGCATGGGGCTTCTCGCCTGTCTGGCTATCGCGCTAGCGGTACCGGCGATGGGCGATGGGTCTCCGGTCAACATCAATTCAGCGACGGTGGAAGAGCTGGAGATGGTCAGTGGAATCGGTCCGGCCAAGGCCCGCGCGATCGTCGACCACCGGGAAGAGAGTGGTCAATTTGCCAGTGTGGACGATCTGCGCTCGGTCCACGGGATCGGTGGTAAGTTGCTCGAACGGTTGCGGCCGCAGGTAACGGTCGTGGAGGCGGCGCCCGACACGGAAAGCAAGTAGCGTCACACCAACAGAGTCGGCGGGGGCCGTCTGTGCCGGTGTTTGCGTCGCGCCGTGGTGTCGTGCCGATACCGTCATAGCTCCGTCGCTCGTTTCGGCAATCCTGGATTGTCCGGCGCGAATTTGCGATGCTGGCGGTTGGCCCGACCGGAGGGATCAGATGACGGTAGCTCACAAGACCCGCTCGCGTTCGGCGCGCAAGCGGCCGGCGCCGGCGCCGGCGAAATCGGTCCGCCGCCGCTCGGCCGAGCGCTCGGCCTCGGGCGCGAAGCGGCGGACGCGCGGCGTCGATCCAGTCGAGGCGGAGATCGTCCGCGGCGCCATGGAGACGGTCTGCTACGAGATGGCGACCCACGTGAGCCTCACCGCGACGACACCGATTCTCAACCAGTCGAACGAGCGCAACGCGACGATCCTCGATGGCCGCGGGGCTCTGGCGGCGCTCAGTGTCGGCATTCCGCAGTTCATGTTGAGCTCGACCCTGCCGGTGCGTTTCGCCCTCGAATTCTTCGGCCCGGGGGGCCTCCACGAGGGGGACGTGCTGGTTGCCAACGATCCCTATCACGGCGGCGGACATCTGCCCGACTACAATATTTTCGCGCCGGTGTTTGCCGACGGGGAGCTGGTGTTGATCGCCTCGATACAGTGTCACCACGCCGATACCGGCGGCGGTATGCCCGGTGGATACAATGTCGACGCCCGGGATATCTGGGCCGAGGGAGTGCGTTTTCCCGCGGTCAAGATTTTCGATCGCGGCGTCGAACGCGAGGACATCACGTATTTCATGCGGGTCAACAACCGCACCCCGACCTTCGTCGGCGATCTGCGGGCTCAGGTCGGTGCCGCCCAGCTCGGTGTGCGCCGGCTCGAGGAAGTCATCGAACGACACGGCGTCGAGGCTGTGCGCGGTGCCTCGCAGTACATGATCGACCACGCGGCGCGGCGCTTTCGCGAGGAGGTCGCTTCGTGGCCCGACGGGACCTACGAGTCCGACGTGTACGTCGACCACGACCCGAAAGGCAATGAGGATATCCACGTCCACTGCGCCGTGACTGTGCGCGGCGACCGATTGTTGGTCGATTTCACCGGTTCCGACGAGCGCGACAATCTGGCTGCGTATTCCACCTTTGGTAACACGCGGGGCTACGTCGTGGCGCAGATCGCCAGCATGATGGACCCGGCGATTCCCAAGAACGAAGGGTTCTTCAACTCGATCGATCTGATCGTCCCGGAGGGGTGCTGTCTCAATCCGCCGCCGAACAAGTCGGTCGCCGCCGGCACGCACCATCCCGGGACTGAGGTCGGCGAGGCCATCGCCATGGCCCTGGCGCAGGTGATTCCCGAGCGTTGCTGTCCGCAGATCTACAAGATGGGAATGCCGACGGTGATTTTCGGGACCCATCCCGATACTGGCGAGCTGTTCATCGACCATTCGGTCGACACCTTTGGTGCGTACTGTGGTGCGGTGCACGGACAGGATGGCTGGGGGGCGATGAACGTCAGCTTCGGTAATCTCATCCGCGCTACCGGCGAGATCAACGAGAGTATCTTCCCGGTGCGTCACATGGGGCGCGACTACGCGATCGACACCGGTGGTGCGGGTCAGTGGCGTGGATGTCCTGGCACGCTCTACGAGAAGCGCATCATGGCGCCTTCACAGATCTACACCTACGTCGTCGGCCGCAAATACCCGATGCCGGGGATTGCCGGCGGCATGCCGGGCGCACCCAACCAGTTGCGGCTGCGCACCGGGAGCGACCACGAGCACGAGGTCGAGACGACGGCGTTCTACGTCGATCACGAGGCGGGTGAGGGCTACGCCTACCGCTACGGTGGCGGCGGCGGTTGGGGCGATCCGCTCGAGCGAGATCCCGGGAAGGTTTGCGAGGACGTTCTCGACGAGTACGTATCGGTCGGGGCGGCGGCGCGCGACTACGGGGTCGTCCTCAGCGGATCGCTGGAGGCCCTTGATCTGGCCGTCGACAACGTCGCGACCGAGCGGTTGCGGCAGGAGATCCGCTCCGCCCGCTGAGGTGATCACCGGCCTGCGCCAAGCCGGGGGATGCCGGGGGATGCCGGGGGATGCCGGGGGATGCCGGGGGATGCCGGGAGATGTCGGGGTCGATTGGGGGATGTCGGGAAATGCCGGGTCACAGCGGGAAGTACGGGAACCACCCGGCGACCATCATCGGTAGTTCTTAGCGAAAGACGAGTGCGTATGTATCGAATTGGAATCGACGTCGGTGGAACCTTTACGGATCTGGTGTTGGTGCGCCCGGACGGATCGATCGCTCTCGAAAAGAGCCCGACGACGCCGCAGGATCAGTCGCTCGGCGTGCTCGCCGGTGTCGCGCTCCTCGCCACCGGCGAGGGGGTGAGCACGAAACAGTTGCTGGCGGAGACCAGGAGTGTGGTGCACGGGACAACCACCGCGGACAACACCATGATCGAGATGAGCGGTGCCGTGACCGGGCTCCTCACGACGCGCGGGCACCGCGACGAGATTGAGTTGCGGCGCGGGTTCAAGGAGAACATCTGGGATCCGGCGACGCCGCCGCCGCCGCCGATTGCGCCGCGCCGGCGTCGCATCGGTGTCGCCGAGCGCCTCGACTTTCGCGGCGAGGTCGTCGAAGCCCTCGACGAGGTCGCGGTGCGCGCCGCGCTACGGCGACTGGTGGCGCAGGGCGTGGAATCGCTGGCGGTGGTCTTCATGTTTTCATTCATCAACCCGGCGCATGAAAAGCGAGTGCGCGAGATCGCAGCGGAGGAGTGTCCCAGCGTGGCTGTCTCGTTATCGCACGAGGTGATGCCGTCGGCGCCCGAGTTCGAGCGCACCAGCACGACGCTGGTCAATGCCTTTGTCGGCCCTCGTATCGATCGGTACCTGTCGCGGCTCGTCGATCGCCTGCGCGCGGCCGGGTTCCGCCGCGAGCTGCTGGTGATGCAGTCGAACGGTGGAATCATGACGCCCGACTACATTCGCCGGCGGCCTGTCACGGTTCTTTGCTCGGGGCCGACGGGAGGCGTCATTGCTGCCTGTGCGGTGGCCGAAAAGGCGAAGAAACGCGATTTCGTATGTGCCGATATGGGGGGTACGAGCTACGATATCTGCCTCATCCGCGATGGGCGCCCGGAGATCAAGGCGGGATGGAACTGGCATCACCGCTATGTCATCGGCCTGCCGATGGTCGATATCCACTCGATTGGCGCCGGTGGTGGCTCGATCGCGTCGGTGGTTGCCGGGGCTCTTCAGGTCGGGCCGCGCAGTGCCGGTTCGCAGCCCGGCCCGATCTGCTACGCGCGCGGCGGCGGCGAAGTCACGGTGACCGACGCCAACGCGTTCCTTGGATATCTCAATTCGGACGACTTCTGTTCCGGCGCGATGAAGCTCGATGTCGCGGCGGCGCGGGCGGCGATCGACGAGCAGATCGCGACTCCGCTCGGTCTCGGTCTGGCCGAGGCGGCGTATGGAATCTATCGTTTGGTGAACGCCAATATGGCCAACGCGATTCGCCGGGTCGCAGCCGAGCGCGGTGTCGATCCGCGCCGGCTCACGCTGGTCGCGTACGGTGGCAACGGGCCGGTGCATGCCACCGCGCAAGCCGAGGAGCTCGGCATCGGGGAGGTGTTGGTACCGAAAACCGCCCCGGCGTTTTCCGCCCTCGGCTTGCAGCTTTCCGACCACCTGGTCGACGAGGTCCGCGCCTACATATCGCCTGCCGACCAGATCGATCTGAAGCGGGCGAATCGGCTGTTCTCCGACATGGAGAAGGCCGCCATGGGGGTTCTCCGGGGACGCAAAGGCGAGCACCGAGCGATCCGCCACGAACGGTACATGAACCTGTGCTATCCGGGGCAGACCTTCGACATGCCGGTGCCCCTGGCCGGGCGGGGCGTGATCACCGAGCGCGACATCGCGGCGACGATCGAGCGATTCCACCGGCAGCACGAGGAGTTGCACACCTATGCTTCGCGCGACGAAACTCCGATCCTGCGCAGCCTGCGCCTGACCGCGATCGGTGAGACGGAGAAGCCGGCGTTGCCGACGATCGGTCGTTCGAGTAAGCGGCCGCCGCGCAAGGGGACACGCCGCGCCTATTTTGACGGGGGTTGGCTCGAAGTCTCGGTCTACGACGGCGCGCGAATGAAGGTGGGGCAGAAGGTGCGCGGGCCGGCGATCGTCGAGGAGCCGTTCACCACGATCGTCTTGCACCGTGGCCAGGAAGCTTCCCTCGACCGTTTTGGTAACTATCGAATCGTCGTCGCCATGGCGCCCAAGCGTCACAAGTAAGTAGCAGTGACAGTCCCCGGCGCGGCGACACTTCTGGCGGCTTTGCTGGTCGGGTGGACCTGGAATCCGCGCCGGACTTGCCGGGCCCGGTCGAGAGCCGCGCCGGCCCACTCACCCACGCTGATCTACGACATCGCGGAGTGGGTGGGGTTCCCTGCGATCTCGCTCTGCGCGTCGGCGGTGGTCAGGCTGCGTGGATGTTTCTCAGGACCTTTCCGATCTTCTCGCGGCCGCGATTGATCTCGCGCAGCTCCGCGATTCCAGCCTCGGCGACGTCGGTGCCGACGACTTGGTCGTCCTCCTGGGCGAGCTCGTCCATGTCGACCCAGCTGGCGTAGATGTGCACGGTGCGCGAGGTGATGATTCCCGCCTTCAGCAGAGTCTTGATGAGAACCCGGAAGATGTTGGTGCTCTCGGTCATCATCTGGCGGCGCTTGTCGTCGGTGAAGGACTCCAGGATGGCGTCGCGCACCCACTTCCAGTCGAGCCCGAGCTTGGCGTAGACATCCTTCTTCTGCTCCGCGTTGACCAGGTTGAAGAGCAGCGTCTCGAAGCACCTGGCGGCCCAGTCCTCGACCCGATGGCGCTCGTCTTCGCGCAGTTTCCCGATCGTGCGGTCGGCCCAGATCTTGCCGAATCTGTGATGAAAAGCCTCGTCGGTCATGACCAGTTGCACCAGTCGTCGGAGTACCGGGTCGTTGGTCTTCGCGTGAATCGTTGCAAATGCACCCATCGCCAAGCCTTCGATCAGCATCTGCATGCCGACCAGTTTCTTGTACACCTCCGGCGCCATGACCAGCTCGTCCATCAAACTGGCGAGGGTCGGGCCGCACGCCATCGGCTGGCCCCAACGCCGCGCAACGTAGAGAGTGAAGGCGTTGACATGCCGCGCCTCCTCGCGAGTTTGATTCGCCGCGTACTCCTGGGCGCCGGGGTCGCGCAGGATGTGACAGAGGCTTGCCGAGAGCGACAGCGCCCCCTGCTCGCCGTGCATGATGCTCGACAGCATGAAGTGCGTGCTTTCGTTTGCCAGTTCGAGCTTCTGGCCGTCGTCCAACTTGTCGGCGACCGCCGAGCTGAGCTCGACCACCATCGCGAAGGGCATCAGGTTGTCGGATGCGAGGTCGAAGTCGGGGCTGAAATCAATGTAGGCCGGGTCGTTGGGATCCCAGAAGTGATCGCCGGTGGCGCCGATGATCTCGTCAAAAGCGTCGGTGCGAGTCTGGTAGCGCGGTACTTCGATCATCGACGCGAAGTCGTCCCGGTCCACCGTGTTGTAGATTGGGTCGGCGGTTAAATGGTCAGCCATGTTTCCTCCTGCAACCCCAGCCATCCAGGTGGCTCGGTAGACAGCAATCGGCTTGCCACTTCCACGTTGCCCTTGACTCATGGCCGGGATGCGGGATTTGACGCCGCCGAATGCGACATTCCTGATGAAATAGCCGAATTGGTGCCCCCCTGGCAAGTAATACTGAACAAAAATTCATCGGGTTCCGTGGCGCGGGATGGTGTGGGGTCTCTGGGTGCCGGCCCGCTCGCCGGCGGCGGGGCTGCTGATGAACCCCCGCGGCCAGTCGCTGGTCGATGCCAGTTACCGGAGCATGGGTTACCGCACCGACAAGCCGGGTGTCTGGATACGCTAGTGGCAGGGGTGCGCGGCGCAGTGGCTGCCGCGGTTCGGCATGACTCGTTGAAGTCGTCGCTTGCGCGGCAGTGAGTGGCTGGTGAAACGGGGCGATCTGTGTTGCATTGCCGGCCTATGAGGTTGGGCATCACGATGTTTGCCACCGACCGGTCGATGAACGTCGTCGACTTGGCGCGGGCCGCGGAGGAGCGGGGTTTCTTTTCGCTGTATCTGCCGGAGCATACCCATATTCCGACCAGTCGCACGACCCCGGCGCCGACCGGCGATGCCGAGTTGCCGGAGGAGTACAGGCGCACGATCGATCCCTTCGTCGCGCTCGGTGCGGCCGCCGCGGTTACTTCGAAACTGATGATCGGAACCGGAATCTGCCTGGTCGCGCAGCGCGATCCGATTCTTCTCGCCAAGGAAACAGCAACTCTCGATCTCTATTCCAGCGGAAGATTGGTCCTCGGCATCGGCTTCGGATGGAACCGCGAGGAGATGGCACACCACGGCGTCGAGTTTCGTACACGGCGGGCGATGGTGCGTGAGAAGATGCTCGCGGTGAAACGGCTGTGGAGCGAGGATCGGGCGGCTTTCGCGGGCGACTTCGTGAACTTCGAGGAGAGCTGGTCGTGGCCGAAGCCGGTGCAGAAGCCGCATCCTCCGGTGCTCATCGGTGGTGCGGCAGGACCGAAGATGTTTGCCCACGTCGCCGAGTACGCCGACGGCTGGATTCCAATCGGCGGCGCCGGCGTCGCGAAGGCGTTGCCCGAGCTTCGTGCGGCGCTGGAAAAGGTCGATCGCGACCCGGCCCAGGTCCGGGTGGTTCCCTTTGGAACGCTGCCGAAGCCGGACAAGCTCGAGTACTACTCTTCCCTCGGCATCGAGGAGGTCGTACTGCGGATCCCGTCGGCTTCGGCGGACGTGGTACTGCCGTTGCTCGACCGTTACCAGGGGTTTCTATACTGAGGGTTGGCCGCGGCCCGTAGCCAGGGCCGGGTACCACCAGATCGGGGATCGAACGTTGACCACAGGCACCATCAACTTTGCCAGCTCGACGATTCCGCGGCTCGCGCAATGGGCGGGCGAACGCTTCGGCGAGGCCAGCGCGATTGAAGACGACGGCATGCGAATCACGTTCGCCGAGCTCGCCGCCTCCGCCCTGCAGGCGTCGCGAGCGTTTGTTGCTGCCGGCGTCGAGCCCGGCGACCGGGTCGGAATCTGGGCGCCGAATATCCATGAGTGGATCGTGGCCGCACTTGGGATTCAGTCCGCGGGCGGCGTCGTGGTTCCGTTCAGCACCCGCATGAAGGGGACGGAGGCCGCGTACATTCTCGACAAGAGCGGCGCCAAGGTCGTCTGCACGGTTGGAGAGTTCCTGGGTGCGGACTATGCGGCGATGCTGCGCGAGCAGGAGTTGCCCGGCTTGCAGACGACGGTGCTGTTGCGCGGCGTGGGTGAGGGCGCGGTCGCCTGGAGCGAGTTCCTCGCGGCCGGAGACTCGGTCGACGAGGGTGAGGCGCGCGCGCGGCTCGATGCGGTACAGCCGAGCGATCTGTCGGATATCTTGTTCACCTCGGGGACCACCGGCAATCCCAAGGGGGTGATGACCGAACACTCCCAGAACCTGCGCACCTTCGATGCGTGGAGCAGCATTGTTGGCTTGCGCCAGGGCGACCGCTATCTGGTCGTCAATCCGTTCTCGCACTCGTTCGGCTACAAGGCCGGGTGGCTGTCCTGCTTGATGAAGGGCGCGACGGCGATGCCGCAGGCGGTGTTCGACGTTCCGGTCGTGCTGGAGAGGATTGCCGCGGAATCGGTCAGTGTGCTGCCGGGTCCGCCGGCCCTCTACCAGTCGATTCTGGCGAATCCGCGACTCGCGCGGTACGACATCTCGTCGCTGCGTCTGGCGGTCACCGGAGCGGCGCCGGTGCCGGTCGAGCTGGTCCACCGGATGCGCGAAGAGCTCGGCTTCGAGACCGTCGTTACCGCGTACGGGCTCACCGAGGTTTCCGGTATGGCGACGATCTGTCGCGCCGAGGACGACGCTGAGACGATCTCGACTACCTCGGGACGCGCGATCGACGGTGTCGAGGTGCGTTGCGTCGACCCGGAGGGCAACGAAGCTGCGCGTGGCGAACCGGGCGAGATCGTCGTCCGCGGATACAACGTCATGCGCGGCTACTTCGAAGATCCGCAGGCGACGCGCGAGACGATCGACGGTGATGGCTGGCTGCACACCGGCGACGTCGGCGTGATGGACGAGCGAGGCTACCTGCGCATCACCGACCGCATCAAGGACATGTTTATCATGGGCGGTTTCAACTGCTATCCGGCGGAGATCGAGAATCTTCTCTTCAACCACGCGGAGATCGCGCAGGCGGCCGTCATCGGCGTGCCCGACGATCGCATGGGGGAGGTCGGGATGGCGTTCGTGGTGCCGGTCGAGGGTGCCGATCCCAAGGCCGCGCAGATCGTCGCGTGGTGCAGGGAGAACATGGCCAACTACAAGGTGCCGCGCTACGTCGAGGTCGTCGAAGCACTGCCGATGAATGCCTCCAACAAAGTGACGAAGTTCGTTCTCCGCGAGCGAGCTGCCGAGATCCTGGGATGATCGCGTTCGGCTCGGTGGCGGGGAAAGGTAGGTGACGGGGACGTGGTGCTCGAGGTGGCGGTCTTGGATGTTCGCCGGGGAATGGCGAGCGACTTCGAAGCGGCGTTCGAGCGGGCGCAGTCGATCATCGCGTCGATCGAGGGCTATCGGCGGCATGAGCTACGCCGCTGTCTCGAAGCTGACAGTCGATACCTTCTCCTGGTGTGGTGGGACACGCTCGAGGATCACACGGTCGGGTTTCGCGGCTCGTCGGAGTACCAGGAGTGGAAGAAGTCGTTACACCACTTTTACGACCCCTTCCCAGTGGTCGAGCACTACGTCCTGCTGGACTGAGCGCGCCGCCCGTAAGCCAGGCGATTGCACGGCCTCGCCGGCGCGGCCGCGCTCGGCCACAGCCTCTGCCTACGAGCGAAGCGAGTTTCGGCGGCGTCTTCGCCACACCCAGACGATGGGCAGTGCTGCCAGTAGGAGATTGAGCGCGATCTGCGCCGGCGGGTCCGGCTCGACGCTGCAGCCGCAACCGCCACCGCCGCCCGAACCCGGAGTCGGCGTCGCGCAGCGGTTGTCGACACAGGTCTCTCCCGAGGTGCAGTCGTCGTCGCCTTCGCAGAAACCCTCCGGGGTTGGCGTTGGGGGAGTACATCGGTTGTCGATGCATAGCTCTCCCGCGGCGCAGTCCGCTTCGTCCTCGCAGAATCCGTCCGGAGTCGGCGTCGCGCAGCGGCCGTCGACGCAGACGCCGCCGTTGCAGTCCTGGTCCTCGCGGCAGAATCCGTCCGGTGTGACCGAAGGAGTCGGCGTCGCGCAGCGGTCGTCCGCGCACACCTCGCCGGGTCCGCAGTCGGCGTCGTCGTTGCAGAACCCGGGCGGCGTCGGGGTTACGCAGTGGTTGTCGACGCACACTTGATTGTCGGCACAGTCCTGATCGTCTTTGCAGAAACCGTCCGGTGTCGGTGTTGGGGTCGGGGTCAGCGGGTCCGTCACGGTGATTGAGCACGGCCGCGCGACCGCTGGTAGTAGGTCGCCAACCGTGTCACTGACGATCAGGTCGAGCAACTCGACGTTGTGTTCCCGCAGTGGCGCGTCTGCGGCGATACTGAACCTGCATGTATAGAGGGGCCCCGGCGGAATCGGGCTTTGGTTCTGTTGCGAAAAGACGATGGCGCGCGCTCGTCCGAGGTCGCCGTCGACGAAGGCTCGTGCAAGTCGCTTGTCGGCTTCACTCCCCGGTCCGATGCCGCTGTCCAGCGCGCAATTCGGAGTCCCGCTATCGCCGAGAGTCGCCGACAAGATTTCGGAGTCGAAGGTCAGGTCGTTCTGGATCCCGCCGACGATCTCGCCCGGGTCGGCACTGAAGCGAACCTCGAGCACGGCGACTCCGCCGGCGGGGCCGCTCGCGGCGGCGCACTCGAGGGTCACCGCTGCGAGCGGCGTCGCGGCGACAAGGAACGCCAGTAAGGTGGCTGCCGTCGTCGAGTAAGCCATGGCTTGTCCTATCAGAGCTGCAGCAAACGGTTGGTTTCTTGCGGAGTCGTCCGATTTCCGACGGGATCGTCAGAGCGGGCAGCACATCGCGATGATATCGTCGAGGGGCAGGTCACCGAATCGCGTGCATCCGCTCAGGTTGTTCCCGACCGCGCGGACCAGTTCCTCGACCGTGATCGCGCAGTCTCCGTTGGCGTCGCCCGCAGGGCAGGCTGCGACCTGGCCTTCGCCGCACAGGCTGACACCGAGAGCGATATTGGTCATGCGGATGAGTTCGTTGATGGAGACAGTGCCGTTGCCATCGCAGTCGCCGGTACAGGCGCCGGCGGCCGGGGTGACTTCTGGAGTCGCCGTCGCCGTCGGCGTCGGAAAGGATGCGCACTGCTCCGCTTCGAAGGGATTACACGAGACGAAGGAGTCGATCTGGTTGTTGATGTCGCCGGCGACCAGGTTTTCGGCGGCGGAGGCGAAGCCGATCCAGACACCGTTGGCGCTGATCGTCGTCGGAAAGTCGGGGACGTTGCCGCCCGGCCGGCCGCTGGCGTCGAGCGCGACGCTCACCCGTTCGATGTCACGGGTGTCGAGATCGACCACGAATACGTCGGAAAATCCGTTGCCGTCGAGCGGGTCGAAATTCGAAGAGAACGAGATGAAGGCGACGTAGCGACCGTCGTCGCTGATCGCAGGGCCGCCACTGAGACCATTCGACTGATTACCGAAATCATCGACGCTGATGCGCACGGTCTCGCCCGAGGCGCTGTCGTGGACGAAGACGTCGGGGAGTCCGTTGGTGTCGGGGAACGGGCTGGTCTCGGAGACCAGGTTGAAGCCCTCCGACTTGAAGGCGACGATTGACCCGTCGGCGGTGAGATCGGGCAGGAAGCAATTGCCGTTGGCTGGCTGTCCCTCGCTCGATTGGCTGGCGAGGCGTGTCTCGCCGCTGGCGATGTCATGGACATAGATCTGCTCGAACCCGCCGACCTCCTGCTCGACGAGGTTGGTTGCAGCCGACACGAAAGCGACGGTGCTGGCATCGGCGCTGATCGCTGGAGTACGGCTGTCGCCGTTGGCTTCGCTGCCGTCGGAGGCGATGCTCAGCCGTCGCGTCGCGCCGCTGTCGCGGTCGTAGAGGAAGACATCGGTCGCTTCGTTGTTGTCGTCGGGCACCAAATTCGTGGCTTGCGATGTGTAGACGACCCAGCGTCCATCGCCGCTCAGTCGCGCAAACGAGCTGGTTGCGTCCGGTTCGCCGAAGTCGCCCTCAACGCGGCTGGTGACGCTACCGCTCGCGTCGGTGATGAAGATATCGTCGACGCCGTTGGTATCGTTGTCGACCAGATTGGAGGCCCCCGACGCGAAGGCGACCGTTCGTCCGTCGGCGGAGATGGCTGGCGCGAAGCCGCTCGCTTGACTGGCGGCGTTGGGTTCGCCGTCGATGGCGGAAACGACCCGCTCGGTGGTCGGAGCGCCGCCCACGCTGCGGACGAATACATCGGATCGATGCTGATCGCGCCGCGGCGGAACCAAGTCCAGTGCGTCGGAGGCGAAGGCGGCCGTGGAGCCGTCCGCACTCAGTGCCGGGGTATTGCTACGTCCCTCGGCACTGGTGCCGCGATCGGTCTGGCTGAGAATCACGATCTGGCCGCGAGCGCTGTCGGCCTGCGCCACCACCAACGCTACCGCCAGCGGCACAAACGCCGCCCGTGCGAGCGTACGGAATCGCCGCCGCCCCGCCGCCCTGCCGTTCATCGATCTCGTTCTCTGGAACATCCTCACCCTCACCGGCGCCGCAGGCGGCAGTTTCCTTAAACTACAAGTCCAAAGTCAAGGCATCGGCCCCGTCAGATTTGGTAGATGCGGTAGCAAATTATGCCCGATGCGACGCTCGACCGGCCAAATCCACCCCCCGGGAGCTGAATTCGGCCGCTGCGATGCCGCATCGCGCTTCTGGCTGCCGGCGCGGTTCAGCATACGCGCTAGCTGGCGAGCCGCTTGCGCAGCATCTCGTTGACCATTTTGGGATTGGCCTTGCCCTGTGTCTTCTTCATCACCTGACCGACGAAGAATCCGAGCATTTTCTCCTTGCCGGCGCGGTATTCCGCGATCTTTTCGTCCTGCCCCTCGAGGACCCCGGCGATGATCGCTTCGAGCTCCGCGGTGTCGCTGACCTGGCTCAGGCCCTCGCTCTCGACGACCGCTACGGCCGATCGCTCGGAGTCGATCAGCTCGTCAAAGACCCCTTTGGCCATCTTGCCGCTGATTGTACCGTCGTCGATCAGCGCGATGAGCCCGGCGAGCTGTCGCGGAGTCACCGGCCAGTTGGCGATGACGAGCTCCTGGTCGAGCTTGCGGTCGCGGACCAGGCGCAGCACCTCGCCCATCACCCAGTTGCTGGCCGCCTTGGCATGATCGTGAACACCGACGACCTGTTCGAAGTAGTCGGCGAGATCTTTGCGCGCGGTCAGAACCTCGGCGTCGTAGGTGGGGAGGTCGTACCGTTCGACGAACCGCTGCTGCCGTTGGTCGGGTAGCTCGGGCAGTTCGGAGCGCACTCGCTCGACCCATTCCGCTGAGACTTCGAGTGGAAGCAGGTCGGGTTCGGGGAAGTATCGATAGTCGTGCGAGTCTTCCTTGGACCGCATCGAGCGCGTCCTCTCGCGGTCGGCGTCCCACAGTCTGGTTTCCTGGGAGATCGACTCGCCGGTGGCGAGGGCTTCGCTCTGCCGTTTGATCTCGTGGTCGATAGCGCGTTCGACCGACCGGAAGGAGTTGAGGTTCTTGATCTCGGCCTTGGTGCCGAGCTCTGTCTGGCCGCGCGGTCGCACCGATACATTGGCGTCGCAGCGGAAGCTGCCTTCCTCCATGTTGCCGTCGCAGACCTCGAGGTACTGGAGAATCGCGCGCAGCTTGCGCAGGTAGGCACCGGCTTCCGCGGCGGTGCGGATGTCCGGCTCGCTGACGATTTCGAGCAGTGGTACTCCGCAGCGATTGTAGTCGACGAGGCTCGAGTCGCTGTGTGCGTCGTGGATGTTCTTGCCGGTGTCCTCCTCCATGTGGATGCGCGTGAGGGCGATCGAACGAGCCTCGCCGTCGACGTTGATGTCGATGCGCCCACCGAGGCAGATCGGCAGCTCGAACTGCGTGATCTGGTAGCCCTTGGGGAGGTCCGGGTAAAAGTAGTTCTTGCGGTCCCAGCGGCTTTGAAGCTGGATGTCGCAGTGCGCGGCAAGGCCCGCCTTGATGGCGAACTCTACCACCTGGCGGTTGAATACCGGCAGGACCCCGGGCATGCCGAGGCACAGAGGGCAGGTGTTCTCGTTCGCCTCGGCGCCGAAGCGCGCCGAGCATCCGCAGAAGATCTTGGAGTAGGTGAGCAACTCCGAGTGCACTTCCAATCCGATTACCGGTTCGTAGTCAGTCATCGTCGCAAGTCAGTCCACTGCCGGGGCTACTCTCGAGTGCCAGTCGGTGGCCTGCTGATAGGCCGCTCCGGTGCGCAGCACTGTCGCCTCGTCATAGGGCTTGCCGATCAGTTGGAAGCCGATCGGCAGAGATGTGGCGCTGACGCCGCACGGCAGAGAGAGCCCGGGTAGTCCGGCCAGGTTGACCGAGATGGTGAAGATGTCGTTCAGGTACATTTGCAGCGGATCCGACAATTTTTCGCCGATCTTGAAAGCTGCCGTCGGGGTGGTCGGTGCCAGGATCAGGTCGTGGTCGTCGAACACCTTGTCGAAATCGCGCCGGATCAGCGTGCGTACTTTCTGCGCCTTGACGTAGTAGGCGTCGTGGTAGCCGGCGGAGAGCGCGTGTGTGCCGATCATGATGCGCCGCTTGACCTCGGAGCCGAAGCCCGCGGCGCGCGTCTCGCGGTACATCCGGAGCAGCCCGTCCTCGGCACCTGCCCGCAGACCGTATCGGGTGCCGTCATAGCGCGCGAGGTTGGAACTCGCCTCGGCGGTGGCGATCAAGTAGTACGTGGCGATCGCATATTCGGTGTGTGGCAGCGACACCTCGTCGACGATGGCACCAAGGGCTTCGAGGGAGCGCGCTGCCGCGTCGACGGCGTCGCGCACTTCGCTGTCCAGTCCAGCGGAGAAATATTCGCGAGGCAGGCCAATGTGCAATCCGTCGAGCTTGCCGTCGCCCCCGGCCAGGTAACTCGGTACCGGGCTGTCGACAGACGTCGAATCGAGCGGATCGTGGCCGGCGATGACCGACAGCAGCGCCGCGACATCGGCCACGTCGCGGCCGATCGGCCCGACCTGGTCGAGCGACGAAGCGAAAGCGATGACGCCATAGCGCGACACCCTGCCGTAGGTCGGCTTGAGCCCGGTGACGCCGCAAAAGGCGGCGGGCTGGCGGATCGACCCTCCCGTATCGGTGCCGAGCGAGACAATGCACTGGCGTGCTGCGACCGCCGCGGCCGAGCCGCCCGACGAGCCACCCGGGACGCGCTGGTGGTCCCAGGGATTCAGGCACGGACCATAGGCCGAATTCTCGTTCGACGAGCCCATCGCAAATTCGTCACAGTTGAGCTTGCCCAGCAGGACCGCACCGGCGTCGCGCAGTTTGGTGACGACGGTCGCGTCGTACGGAGCGATGAAGGAGTCGAGGATGTGGGAGCCGGCTGTCGTGCGCACGCCGCGCGTCTGGATGATGTCCTTGATCGCGACTGGGATGCCGCAAAGCGGTCCGACTGGATCGCCGTTGGCGCGCCGCCGGTCGGCGCTGTCGGCATCGGCCAGCGCCTCGTCACGGGTGATCGTGATGAACGAGTTGAGGGTGTCCTGGGTCGCCGCGATGCGTGCGAGAAACGCCTCGCTGAGCTCGCGCGCCGATGTTGCACGCTTGTCGAGGAGCTCGCGTGCATCTTCGATGCTGAGGCTGGTGAGTTCGTTCGACACAGTAGGACCGGCTACCCGAAGATCATTCAGCTCGCGGGCGGGCTACTCGATGATTTTGGGGACGCGAAAATGCCGGCCGTCGGTGGCGGGTGCATTGGCCAGCCAGCGCTCCGTATCCGGGGTCGTCGTGACCCGGTCATCGCGGAACGGCGTCGACATCGGAGCGACGTGCGAGGTCGGTTCGACATCGGTCGTGTCGAGGGTATCGAGAACCTCGAAATAGCCGAGGATCTGATCGAGTTGCTGTGAGATTTCCTGCTCTTCGCCCTCCGTCAGCTCCAGACGTGCAAGGAGGGCGACGTGGCGCACATCGGCGCGCGTGATAGCCATCCGCGTGAGCTAACACAGGGGGCTGGATCGTTCAATGTAGACCGGGGTTCCACCCGGTTTTGCCGCCGCCGCAGTGGTGCGGTAGCCTCCACCGGAGTGGACGATCGGAGCGAAATCGGCGCCGCCGGAGAACGCGCGGCTGCGGCCTTTCTGCAGCGCCGTCGGATCGTGATCGTCGAGCGCAACTATAGCTGCCGCGGCGGTGAAATCGACCTCGTCGCGGTCGCGGCGGGGACGCTGGTCTTCGTCGAGGTGCGCACCCGGTCGGCGGGTAGCCTGGTCGACCCGCTGGCGAGCATCGACGGCAACAAACGCCGCCGCATCGTGACTGCAGCGCGCCACTACGTCGCTCGACACGGTTTCCACGATCGGCCGATGCGCTTCGATGTTGTCTCGGTGCGGGCCTGCGGCGGAAGGCTCGAGTGTCAGCATCTCGAAAACGCTTTCGATCTGGACGATCTGCCGCCGCCGCGCCGCAGGTGGTGAGCCCGCGCGGGGGCGGACGCCGCCGCGGATTCGTCGGCATCGACATAGGCACGGGTGGCGACGCCGCATCTTTTCTCTGGCTTGCGCCCGTGGTACCGGCACTAGATGCTCGATATTCGCCTGATTCGGGAGTCGCCTGACGCCGTCAAGGCATCGCTGGCCACCGTCGGTGTCGATGGCGCCGAGATCGATGCGGTGTTGCGTCTGGACGAGAAGCGCCGTTCGCTGATCGGCGAGGTCGAAAAGCTGCGCAACCAGCGCACCGCGGCGTCGAAGCGGATTGGTAAGATGTCGGCCGAGGAGCGTGCCCCGCTGGTCGAAGAGATGCGCGCGGTCGGCGATCGCGTCGGTGAAATTGAGAAAGATCTGGCGCAGACCGAGGCCGATCTCGAAGGTGCGATGTTGCAGCTGCCGAACACGCCGCATCCCGGCGTCCCGATCGGTGCCGACGAGTCGGAGAACGTCGTGCTGCGCGAGGAGGGGCCGGAACCGAGCTTCGTATTCGAGCCGCGGCCGCACTGGGAGCTGGGTGAGAACCTCGGGATCATCGACTTCGAGCGCGGCGTGAAGGTTTCCGGTTCGCGCTTCTACGTCTTGCGCGAGCAAGGTGCGAGGCTGCAGCGGGCGCTGATCAGCTGGATGCTCGAGTTGCACACCGACGAGCACGGCTACTCCGAGGTCTATCCCCCGGCCATGGTGCGCGAAGAATGCTTGGTCGGTACTGGCAATCTCCCCAAGTTCGGTGAGAATCTCTACCGCGATATCGAAGAGGATTTCTGGTTTGTTCCGACCGCCGAGGTGCCGGTCACCAATCTCTATCGCGACGAAATTTTCGAATCCGACCGCTTGCCGTTGCGCCTCGTCGCCTATTCGCCCTGTTTCCGCCGGGAGAAGATGTCGGCTGGCCGCGACGTGCGCGGCATCAAACGCGGCCACCAGTTCGACAAGGTCGAGATGGTCAAGTTCGTGCGGCCCGAGTCGTCCGACGCGGAATTGCTGGCGTTGCTCGACGACGCCGAGGATGTCTGCCGGCGACTCGGCTTGCGCCACCGCGTCGTGCAGATGTGTACCGGCGATCTGAGTTTCGTCGCCGCCATGAAGTACGATATCGAGGTTTGGGCGCCGGGCTGCGGCGAATGGTTGGAGGTCAGCTCGTGCTCGAACTTTCGCGACTTCCAAGCGCGCCGCGCGCGTATTCGTTACCGGCCGGAGCCACGCGCCAGGCCGGAGTTCGTGCATACCTTGAACGGTTCGGGTCTGGCCCTGCCGCGGGTCCTGATCGCCGTCCTCGAGACCTTCCAGCAGAGCGACGGAAGTGTCGTGGTGCCGGAAGTGTTGCGCCCGTACATGGGCGGTGCCGAGCGTATCAAAAGCTGTCGATAGGGGTTTTGGGGTCCCGATCGCGGTCCGTCGGTGGAAAAATGTACCCTGTGCAGAAACGCCATTTTATTATGATAAAACGATGGAAACAACGAGGTTTATGGCGAGTCTCCGGGTTCTATGGCGGGCTGTGGCAGATAATTTGAGTTGCCCTCATTGTCACTGCGGGTTAAGGGCGGGCAGTGGTTGGTTGGAAACGCGGGCGGCGAATGGTAACTCTCGGACTATTCGAAAGCGCGCGGCGAGCCTTCGCCGCAATCGCGCACCGGGGTGGAGCAGGTTCCCCGCTCGGCTGTTGCCAGCCGCACACACGTATGACGACTACTTCGCGAAGCGTCCGTGGCAGTTCTCGCTCGTGGTTTCCGCGCGGACGACACGAGCCACTGCCATGGGTGGCGTGAACGCCGCAGCAACATGAGCCTCGCTGAGGCCGGCCCGCGCAACGGCGGCGGGCGGGAGGAGAAATGATGGCGGAACGATCCACAGAATCAGTGATAGAGCCGCGGCTGCGAGCCGTGCAGCCCGAGGTGGCGGATCAGGCCAGCCGATGGGCGGACTTGGCGGCGGTATTGGAAGCCCACCGTGGCGAGAAGCTCTTGGTGGTGTTGGTGGGCTATCCCGACCCCGACAACATCGGGTCGGGGCTGGCGCTCCAAGTCCTGGCTCGGCAGTTCGGCATCGAGACGAGCATGTTGTCGTTTCACGAGGTCAGTCACCAGGAGAACCGTGCCCTGGTCAAGCAGCTGGAGCTCGATCTGTGGCTTTATGACGAGCGCGCCGATCTTTCGCAGTTCGGTATCTACGCCTTGGTCGACACGCAGCGACCCGAAGGGACTCCCATAGAGGACGAACTCGACAAGAAGCGCCTGGTCGCGGTCGTCGACCATCACAAACGAGTCAGAGGACTCGAGGCCGATTTCATTGACGTCCGCGAGGATGCTGGTTCGACGTGCGGAATTTTTGCCGAGTACCTGCGCGAGGTGTTTCCGGAGGGACTCGACCAGAATGACCCCGAGTACGAGAAGCTGGCGACGGCGCTGATGCACGGTATTCGCTCGGACACTCATTTGTACCTCGAGGCGTGCCAGCAGGATTTCCTCGCGTCGGCCTATTTGACTCCGTCGCTCGATCAGGCGCTGCTGCGCAAGATCTCGGCTCAGTCTTTGAGCCCAGCGGTAATGGACATGATCCAGTCGGCGCTCGAGCGTCGGCGCGTCTACGACAATTTCCTGTTCAGCGACGTTGGATTCGTACGCAAGGAAAACCGCGACGGAATCCCGCAGGCGGCAGACTTCCTCCTCACCCGAGCCGGAATCGATACGGTTCTCGTTTTCGGAGTGGTCGACGGCCGCACCATCGACGGCTCGCTGCGGACCCGCAGCGACACGGTCAACCCGGATGCGTTCTTGAAGAAGGCGTTCGGGATCGATGAGGAGCGCGGATCCCACTACGGCGGCGGCAACGTGCGCGACAAGGGAGCCTTTCAGATTCCGATCGGCTTTCTCGCCCAGCACAATGATCGAGAACAGCTCTACCGTCTCGCCTGCGAGATCATCCACGAGAAGTTCCTCGAGGCGATCGGCCAAGAAGCGAGTGCGTGAAGACGCTGTCTGCTTTCCGTGGTCAGCTGACGGCTGAGAGCTATCCGTCGCGCAGGCCGCGCGGGGTGGTCGCGTGCTCGATGATGCCGAGCAGGTAGTCGAGGGCGATTGCCAGCGCCGCAGCGGGAAGGGCACCGCACAGCACCATGGCGTTGTCGGTCGTCGCTAGGCCGGTTACGATCGGGTCGCCGAGTCCGCCGGCGCCGATGAACGCCGCCAGGGTGGCGGTACCGACGCTGATCACGGTGGCGGTGCGCACACCGGCCATCAGTACCGGCGCGGCCAGCGGCAGTTCGACGTGGCGCAGGATCTGCGCGTCGGTCATGCCGAGCCCGCGTCCGACGTCGAGCAGACGATCTTCGACCGAGCGCAGGCCGGTGACCGTGTTGCGCAACACCGGCAGCAAGGCGTAGAGGAAGAGCGCGACCAGTGCCGGGATGACACCGATGCCGAACAGTGGCAGCATGAAGGCGAGCAGGGCGATCGAGGGTATCGTCTGCAAGACGCTGGCGGTGCCGAGGGTGATTTTGGCGAGCGATGGTCGGCGGCTGGCGACGATTCCCAACGGCACGCCGACCAGGCAGGCGAGGAAGACCGCGCCACCGGTGAGCAGGAGATGGCGCAGAGTCAGCTGGAGCGTCAGCCAGCGGCGCTGGTAGAGGAGAGCGAAAAAGCCGGGGTCGCGTGTGCCACCGGTTGCCGTCGTGTCGCCGACGCCGAGCGAGGCGAGGAAGCCCGCTGCAACATCTGCGACGTCGCGGCGCTCCTCTTCGACCTGGAGGTTGAGACTGCGCATGGTGCTCTCGTCGATCCGGCCGGCGAGCAGTCGGAGCGCGGCCTCGATGCCGGGGACGCGCTCGCGCAGGTCGCGCCGCATCAGCGGCGCCGCTTCGTAGGGGGGAAAGAACCCGCGATCGTCGGTCAGCACTGACAGTTCGTGGCTGAGAATCTTGGCGTCGGTCGAGTAGCCGTCGGTGACGTCGATCGAACCATGCTCCAGACCCTGGTAGGCGAGATTGTGCGACAGGCCGATGGTCTGGATCTCCTGCAGCGGATAGGCGAGCCTGAGTCCGGGCATGCCATCGGCCCTGCGCAGGAATTCGTGCGAGACGCCATAGCGCATTGGGTGACGCGCGAGGTCGCTGATGGTCCGGATGGACAGTCGCTCGGCGGTATCCGAGCGCATCAGCAGGACGTAGGTGTTGTCGAAGCCGAGCGGCGTCATCCATTCCAGGTCGTAGCGCTGCGCGAACTCGCGCGCGACTCTGGCGAAGGTCTCCGCCGGCGAGAGGCCGGGCGACTCATCGCCGAGGATGTTGCGCAATCCGGTGCCGGTGTATTCGGGGTATAGGTCGATTTCACCGCCGCGCAGAGCGTCGAAGCAGACGTTGGTTCCGGCTAGATTGGGGCGTCTTTCGACCACCGCCTCGGTTTGCGCGGCGATGGTCTGGGCGAGGATCTCGGCGAGGATGGTGCTCTCGGTAAAGGCCTTCGAGCCGACCACGACTCGCCCCGGATTGGCGCTCGCCGCGCGGGCCATCGCCACCGCCGCCAGCAAGGCCGCCAGCAAGGCCAGCGCGGCCATCCGGCACAGTTTATGAGCGCGCACGCCGATCCCCGAGAAAGGCGGCGATGGGGCTGTCGGGCGGTGCAGCGCGCAGCTCGTCAGGTGTGCCGATCAGGGCGATCCGCCCGTCCACGATCAATGCCACTTGATCGGCTAGAGTGAGGGCCTCGTCGACGTCATGGGTGACCAGAACCATGGTCTTGCCGAGTTCGTCCTTGAGGTCGAGGAAGTGCTGTTGCAGTTGGCTGCGGGTGATTGCATCGAGCGCGGCGAAGGGCTCGTCCATGAGAACGACCGGAGGGTCGGCGGCGAGCGCTCGGGCGAGGCCGACGCGCTGTCGCTCGCCACCGCTCAGCTGATTGGGATAGCGGTCGGAGTGGGTCTCGAAATCGAGCCCGGCGAGTGAGAAGAGCTCCTCGCAGCGGCGGCGGCGGCGGCTGGCGGACCAACCGAGCAAGCGCGGTACCGTCTCGACGTTCTCGAGCGCGGTCCGGTGCGGAAACAGGCCAGCCTCCTGGACGACGTAACCGATGCCGCGGCGCAGCTCGATGGGGTCGAGGCTCTGCACGTCGCGCCCGCCGACTCGCACCTGACCGCTGCTCGGATCGATCAGTCGGTTGATCAGGCGCAGAGTCGTGGTCTTGCCGCATCCCGATGAGCCGAGCAGGGCGAGAGTCGAGGCTTCGGGCACCCGCAAGTCGACCCCGCGCAGCGCCTGTTGGCCGCCCGGATAAGACTTCGACACAGAAATTAGCTCGATCATATGCGCGACGACAGCCCGTGGCTGGCACGCAACACTAGCAGCCCGTCGAACAACAGGATACGCGCTGCAAATCCTCGTTTAGCGTCGAGTACGCGTCGCGAACTCCTCGACGAACGACGCGACATTGCCGCCGTTGGTTTGGCCCTGTTGCCATGGCCTCGGGCGGCATGCCGGATTGCCGTCTTGCCCACATGGGAGACGGGAAATGACGCGGGAAGCCTCATGTTCGCTGGTGTCCCCGTTGTTCAACCGACAGCTGGTGGCGCCAGGCGGGCAATCCGGACCGATGGGCGCTGTCTGGAAAGTGCTGTCGGCGGTGAGCTTTCGGCCGTTCGATCATCGATTCGCTTCATCGATTCGCTTCCTTGCGCGCCGTCGGTTTCTCGCCTATCTTCGTCGGGCGGTCCCGGGATGTGTTTCGCAGTAGTAGCGCCCCGGTATTGGAGGCTGCGATTCCGGCGTGGCATACGGCTGCGTCCAGGTTGTATCGAGTGGCGCAAGCACAACGCAGACAAGAGGGCGGCGGTGGGGACCGACGGTGTGCCGGCGGCGGCGGGCGACTGCGGGTAGACCGCCACCTGGTTGTCGATCATCGCGCGGCGATGATCGACGAAGTTCGCTGCGGGCTCGGCGGTGACCCCAAGACGCTGCCGGCCAAGTATCTGTATGACGAGGTCGGCTCGCGCTTGTTCGACGAGATCTGCGACCAGCCCGAGTACTACCCGACCCGCACTGAGGAGGCCCTACTGGTAGGGATTGCCGACGAGATCGTCGCCCGCCACCACCCGGCCCAGCTGGTCGAGCTCGGTAGCGGATCTTCTCGCAAGACTCGTATCTTGCTGGATGCGCTGACCCGGAGACGTGCGGATGCCTGCTACGTGCCGGTCGACGTCAGTGAAGAGATGCTGCGCGGCAGTGCCGAGGAGCTGGTGGAACAGTACGGTGGTTTGCGGGTCCACGGTATCGTTGGCGACTACGAGCACCACTTGCGCCATCTGCCCGAATCGGCAGAACGGATGGTAGTGTTCCTGGGCAGTACCATCGGCAATTTTACCGACATGGAGGGGCGCGGTTTTCTGCGCGCGGTACGGGGGCAGCTCAATCGCGGGGACGCCATCTTGATCGGCTTCGATCTGGTTAAGCCGGTGGAGATTCTGCACGCTGCGTACAACGACGCCGCGGGCGTGACTGCGGAGTTCAACCGCAACGTCTTGCGTGTCATCAACCGCGAGCTCGATGCTGATTTCCCGGTGTCGCAGTTTACCCATGAGGCGTTCTTCAATCCGCGGGAGTCGCAGATCGAGATGCACTTGCGGATCGCGTCGAGCGGGCGTGTCCGCGTCGGCGCGGCGGGCATGACGGTGGATTTCGCCGCCGGGGAGTCGGTGCGAACCGAAATCAGCCGAAAATTCACGCGCGAGAGCTCGCAGCGATTGCTGCGAGCCGGTGGATTCGAGCCCGCCCAGTGGTACCAGTCGCCGAACGGCTATTTCGGCCTGGCGCTGGCGCTCGCCGCAGCTGTCGTATAGTCCCCGGGTTCAGTCCAGCCGAGAAACCCCGTGACCACACGATCCCGCAAGAGCGCGACAGCCGAGGAGTTACCCGTCGTCTACGTAGATGACGCGGTGAAGCTGGCCGACATCTGTGAGCACCTGTCCGGTATCCGCAGGTTCGCCCTGGATACGGAGTTCGTCGGTGAGCGGACCTATTACCCGAAGCTGGAAGTAATCCAGGTGGCGAGCCGCGAGCGAGTGGCGTTGATCGATTGCCGGGCGGTCGAAAAGCTCGATCCCTTCTACGAGATCCTGGCGAATCGCCGCATCCAGAAGATCATGCACGCGGCGCAGCAGGATGTCGAGCTCTTCGAGAGTCTCACCGGCGAGTTGCCGAAGCCGGTGATCGATACGCAGATTGCCGCTGCGCTCGCCGGTTACGGTGCCCAGGTTGGCTATGCGCAGTCGATCGAGAAGCTCCTGCGAGTATCCCTGGAGAAGAGCGAAACCCTTTCGGACTGGTCACGCCGCCCCCTTACCAAGGCGCAGGTCGCCTACGCGGTCGACGACGTCCGCTATCTTCTTCCGCTGTACGAAAAGCTGCGCTCCCGACTCACCGATCTGGGGCGCTGGGAATGGCTCAAGCAGGAGTGTGCCGGTATGGAGCGCTTGGCGCGCGGCCTGACGGTTGCACCGGAAGGAGCTTACCTCAGGGTGCGTGGTCGGGGCTCGTTGCGACCGAAGGGGCTTGCCGTGCTGCGCGAGCTCGCCGCGTGGCGCGAGCGAATTGCGCGAGAGCGTGACAAACCCCGCGTCAGCATCGCCCGCGACGAGGCGCTGGTCGAGATCGCGCGCAAGGCGCCGACGGCAGTGAGCGCACTGCGTGGGCTGCGCGCGGTGCGCTCGCGCGAAGTCGACCGGCGCGCCGCCGAGGTGGTGGAACGTGTCAACGCGGCGTTGGCGCAGCCTAAGGAGGAGTGGCCGCAAACGCCGCCGCCGCAGGGGCCGTCGCCCGCACCGGGGGTCGTCGAGTTGCTCCAGTCGGTGGTGCGCCAGTACGCAGAAGAGCATTCGGTCGCGTCGTCGATGCTCGCCACCCAGGCCGAGCTGCAGCGACTGGCGTCGCGCCACATGCAGGGCAATGGACTCGACGACTTGCGCCTGATGCAGGGCTGGCGCCGCGAGATCGTCGGTGCGTCCCTGGTTTCGGTGCTCGAGGGCAAGGCCTCGGTGTCGGTGGACCCCTCCTCGGGACGGCTGCGCATCCGCCCGGGCCGTAAGGCGGCGACCGCCGCCAGTCCGGCCAAAAGCTGAGGAGGATGCAGGACCGATCGCCGTCCAGCCAATACGGCTGTCGGCCATGCCTCAGCCCATGCCTCAGCCCATGCTTGCGAGCGAATCGAGTCCCGAGCTATTCTGTGTCGTGCTGGTTGTGAGCGCGAGCGATTCTCTTGAATACGTCCGACAGTTCGCGGTTGCGGATGCGTGGCAGGGCGATGGGTTTCGGCCGGCGCTGCGGCCCGGGTTGATGGGGCGACGTCCGCGGTGGCTCGGTTCGACTCGTCGGGCCAGAAACGAAGTAGACGTCGCGGATCAGATCGTCGCCGAGTCGGCGGTTGAGACGCTCGCGGATTCCCTCCTTGAGGAACTGCAGTTCTTGCATCCACGTTGCGCTGTCGACCCGTACCGAGAGCACGCCAGCCCGAAACCCCGTCGGTTGGGCGTGTCCGGCCACCGACTCGCCCACCTCTTCGTTCCAAAAGGTCCAGAGGCGATAGACCTTCATCCTCTGGTCGGGATCGAATCGCTGCAGCACCCGCTGCAATGTGTCTCCGACCGGCGTCGGTTGCTGACGGTGAACCATACCCCGCATCGTAGCGCGCCGGCGCCGTGTCGCGCCAGCGGTCCGTGCTTTGCGGTACGGCCGCGCGCGACACTGACGCGGCGCGCGCGCATGTGCCGCCGCTGTCCGCGTTGACTTGGCGCGAGTCGTGCGGCACGGGTGAAGCAAACGAAAAGCAATCTCTGACGAGTTTCTGGAGGAGGAATCCATGAGTGTTATCGAGTCCCTGATGAAGACGCAGTTGATCGGTGCCGCTGTTGGCGAGACGGTCGCCAGCGTCACCAACCGCATGGTCGAGAACGAAATTGGAGCCCTGCTGGTTCGGGATGGCGATCAGTTGAAAGGGATCTTTTCGGAACGGGACCTCTTGCAGCGCGTCGTCGGCGAAGGGCGCGATCCCGCGGCCACCAACGTCGAAGATGTGATGACCGCCAAGGTCGCCACCGTCGAAGCGTCCGCGCCGCTCAAGCAGGTGCTCGAGGTCTTTCGCACCGAACGGATCCGTCACGTGCCGATCACCGAGAACGGCGTGCCGGTCGGGATACTCTCGACCCGAGATTTCCTTACCTTCCTGGTGGAGGGCCTCGAGCGCTACATCGAAGAGGTCAGCTACAATGACAATATCGCGGAAGGCAGTGACCCCTACGATCACATCGGAGGATCCTACGGCCGCTAGCGGCCCGGTCCGTTATTCGGGATCTACGTAGGCGCGCTGCGGCTCGCCGTGAATGTGCGATTCCGTGAACCGAAATTCGGTCAAAAAGTGGGATCGAAGTGCGGCCGAGGAGCGTTTTCAACTTGACACCGGGCACACCTGTTTAGTACTGAGTACCCCCACATCTTGGGGTAGGTGGCACAACGGGCCACGATATCTAGTTTGCCGGGGTGCGGGGGTAGTCTTTTGGGTCAGGGGAGGTGTCGATGGCAGAGCGCGCGGCGAATCGGACGGCGGGTGTCGAAGAGAGTGGCGATCGCAGTGAGAAATCCGGTGCCGGGGTAAGGTTCGAGCGCCGCTTTACGACCCCGGGTGTCGACCCGTTCGACGAGGTCGCATGGACGACCCGCAGCGCCGTCATTCAGGACGAGAAAGGCGATACCGTCTTCGAGCAGCGCGACGTCGAGATCCCCGAACAGTGGTCGCAGCTGGCGACCAACGTCGTCGTCTCCAAGTATTTTCGCGGTGCCCTGGGCAAGCCCGAGCGTGAGAAGAGCGTCCGCCAGATGATCGGGAGGGTGGTGAATACCGTTCGCGGATGGGGCGACAAGCAGGGTTATTTCGCGTCCGAGGAGGACGCGAATGCGTTCTCGAACGAGCTCAAGCACCTGCTCCTGCACCAGAAGGTCTCTTTCAATAGCCCGGTCTGGTTCAATGTCGGGATCGAAGCCCACCCGCAGTGTTCGGCCTGCTTCATCCTTTCGGTCGAGGACACGATGGACTCCATTCTCGGCTGGTACCGCAACGAGGGGATCATCTTCAAGGGCGGTTCGGGGTCCGGGGTCAATCTCTCGCGGATCCGATCGTCGAAGGAGCAGTTGGCCGGCGGCGGTACCGCCTCCGGGCCTGTTTCCTTTATGAAGGCCGCCGACGCATCGGCCGGCGTCATCAAATCCGGAGGCAAGACCCGCCGCGCCGCGAAGATGGTGATTCTCGATGCCGATCATCCCGACATTCTCGAGTTCGTGCGCTGCAAAACCGAGGAAGAGGCGAAGGCCTGGGCGTTGATCGATGCCGGCT
>Ga0114931_10000735_pt1 | contig 40805 bp, 38 predicted proteins | sample 2SBtaG_FD_89579 | JGI IMG/M metagenome (GOLD analysis project Ga0114931, IMG submission 89579) | Deep subsurface microbial communities from Kolumbo volcano to uncover new lineages of life (NeLLi) - 2SBTROV14_V59a metaG | ecosystem: Environmental > Aquatic > Marine > Volcanic | place: Kolumbo... | reverse complement strand
GCTCACCCTGCATGTCGGGGCCGGCACTTTTCTACCGGTCAAGGTGGATGATACGGCGGATCACCGGATGCATGCCGAGTGGGGCGAGATCAGCGCCGAGGCGGCCCGCCGGCTCAATGCGGCGCGGCGCATTATCGCGGTGGGCACCACCTCGTTGCGGCTGCTGGAGAGCGCCGCCGATGCGGCCGGGGTGATCCGGCCGTTTCGCGGCGCCACCGATATTTTCATCACCCCGGGCTATCGCTTTCGTGCCGTCGATGTGCTGTTGACCAATTTCCATCTGCCGCGCTCAAGCCTGTTTATGCTGGTCAGCGCCTTTGGCGGTCTCGATGTGATGAAAGCGGCTTACGACCATGCGATCGCCGCCGGCTACCGGTTTTATTCTTACGGCGACGCCTGTCTGTTGTTCCGGCGCGAGGCGGCGGCATGACGCGGCCTTTTTCCTTCCACCTCGAGGCGCAAGACGGCGCGGCCCGCACCGGGGTGCTGCACACGGTACGCGGCGAGGTGCGCACCCCGGCCTTCATGCCGGTGGGCACGGCGGCGACGGTTAAGGCGATGACCCCCGAGGCGGTGCGCGAGAGCGGCGCGCAGATTATTCTCGGCAACACCTATCATCTGATGCTGCACCCCGGAGCCGAGCGCATCGCCCGGCTTGGCGGGCTGCATGATTTCATGCATTGGGAGGGGCCGATTCTGACCGATTCGGGCGGTTTTCAGGTGATGTCGCTGACCAAATTGCGCCAGCTCGATGAACACGGGGTGACCTTTCGCTCGCATATTGACGGTGCGGCCTTTGAGTTGACCGCCGAGCGCAGCATGGAAATCCAGCGCCTGCTGGGCGCCAATATCGTCATGGCGTTCGACGAATGCACCCCCTGGCCGGTGGAAAAACCGGTGGCGGCGGCCTCGATGCGCCGCTCGATGCGCTGGGCCCAGCGCTCGAAGGCGGCGTTCGCGGCCGGCGGCGAACACGCCCGCGACAACGGGCTGTTCGGCATCGTCCAGGGCGGGGTGTTCGAGGATTTGCGCGCCGAATCGGCGGCCGCGCTGCTGGCGCTGGACTTCGACGGCTACGCCATCGGCGGGCTGGCGGTGGGCGAGGGGCAAGAGACCATGTTCCGGGTGCTCGAGGCGGTCACCCCCTTGCTGCCGGCGGCGCGGCCGCGCTATCTGATGGGGGTGGGCAAGCCGGATGACATTGTCGGCGCGGTGGCGCGCGGGGTTGACATGTTCGACTGCGTGCTGCCCACCCGTTCGGGGCGCACCGGCCAGGCGTTCACCCGGCGCGGGGCGATAAACCTGAAAAACGCCCGTCATCAAGAGGATCCCCGGCCGCTTGATGAAGACTGCGCCTGCCCCGCCTGCCGGCACTACAGCCGGGCCTATATCGCCCATTTGCTGCGCGCCGGCGAGATCCTCGGGGCGATGCTGATGACCGGGCACAATCTGACCTATTATCAGGATCTGATGGCCGGGCTGCGCGCGGCCATCGCCGCCGGCGCGCTGGACGATTTCATCGCCGCCTTTCATGCCCGCCGCGCCCGGGGCGATATTGCGCAAATTATGTGAAATTGGTGCAAATCCTATTGACCGGGACCGCCGCCGCCTCTATGGTCCCGGCACTTTTCGGGCCCGTAGCTCAGTTGGTAGAGCAACTGACTTTTAATCAGTAGGTCACAGGTTCGATCCCTGTCGGGCTCACCAATAATTTCAACGACTTAGCTGTTGCCGGCTAAGTCGTTTTTTGTTGTGTGGAAACCCGAGGGGCGTGGGCGGCGGCATGGGCGCGGCGCAGGCGGTTCAAAGCATCCTCCAGACCGCCCATCAGGGCGGGGACGACGAACAGCACAATCAAGGTTGCCGCCGCGATGCCGAACACCAGGGTGATGGCGATGGGCACCAAGAAGCTGGCCTGCATGCTGGTCTCGAACATCAAGGGCAGCAGCCCGCCGATGGTGGTCAGCGAGGTTAGCAGCACCGCGCGCAGGCGGTCCTGGGCGCCGGCGATGATCGCCTCGCGCAAGGCTTTGCCGGTGCGCCGGTGCTCCTCGATGGCGCTGACCAGAATGATCGAATCATTGACCAGAATGCCGGCCAGGCCCAACAGGCCAATCAGGCTCATGAAGGTCATGTCATAGTCCATGACCAGATGGCCGAAAATGGCGCCGATGATGCCGAAGGGAATAATCGCCATGACGATCAGCGGCCGACTGTAGCTGCCGAACACCCCGACGAGGATAATATAAATGCCGATCAGCCCGATGATCGCGCCGGCGCCGACCTCGCTGAACGAGCGCGCCTGTTCCTCGGCCTTGCCGGCGAAACTGGCGTGGACGCCGAAGTCGCGGGCGATCTTGTCGAGGCCAGCGCCGGGCAGGGCGGCCAGCACCTTGCCGGTGCTGGTCACGCTCTCGTCGATATCGGCCTGAACCGAGACAATGCGTTCGCCGTTTTCCCGCCGGATGCGCGAGAACCCGGCGCTTTCGCGGATCTTGACGATTTCGCTGAGCGGCACGTCCAGCCCCTGCGGGCTGCGCAGATAAAGAGTGCGCAGCATCGCCATGCCGGCCAGCCGCTCGGGGAAACGGACCCGCACCAGCACCTCTTCGTCGCCGCGCGCAAAGCGTTTGGCGATCGCGCCCTCAAAGGCATTGCGCACCTGGCGGCCGACGCTGCGGGTGGAAAAGCCCAGCGCCCGGCCGCGCGGGGTCAACTCCAAGATCAACTCTTCCTTGCCGTAGGGCAGATCATCATCGACGTCATGCACTCCGGGGAAGCGCTCGAGCAGGGTGCGCAGCGCCAGGGCGGCCTTTTTCAGGGTCTTGATGTCCGCGCCCGACAGGCCGATGTCGATCTCGCGGCCCGGCGGCCCACCCATGCGCTCCGAAATGGTCAGGCTTTCGACCCCGGGCAGCGGGTGGATCTGTTTTTTCCACGCCGCAATCAGGGTGGTGTTGCGCACCTCGCGCTGGTCCCCCGGGGTCAGAGCGACCACCATGCCGGCCAGATTGGCGCCCTTGATGGTGCCGTAACTGTTCTGGTTCTGGGCCCGGCCGATGGTGCCATAGGTCATTTTGACCAGTCCGCCGCGGCCGCCGGTCAGCGCGCGCTCAGTAGCGGTCAGCGCGCGTTCGGCCTCGCGCAGCATGTCGGCGGAGCGCTCGCGCGGGGTGCCGGGGGCGAGCACGACATTGACATAGAGGAATTCGGCTTCGGGCTGGGGAAAAAAGTGAAAGCCGACATGACCGCCAGCCAGCAGGCCGCCGCCCACGATCAGCACCCCGGTCGCCGCCGCCAGGGTGGTGTAGCGGGCATCGAAAGAAGCGGCGACCCAGCGCCGAAAACGATGTTGGCGAAAATGATCGAAACGCTGGTTGAAGCGCCGGCGCACCCGGGTGATGAGACCGGTGTGGGCGGTATTATCGAGCGGGGCCTCCAGCGCGCCGCGCAAGTGCCCGGGCAGGATGAGGAAACATTCAACTAGGCTGGCGAGCAGGACCGAGATCACGACCAGGGGCAGGGCGGCGATGATCTGGCCCATGATGTTGGAAATCATGAAAATCGGCAAAAAGGTGGCGACGGTGGTCAGCGACGAGGCCAGTACCGGCGCCAGCATGCGCCGCGCGCCGCTGATCGCCGCCGCGGGCGCGCTCAGGCCCTGGGCCCGCCGGGTGGCGGCATGTTCGCTGACCACGATGGCGTCATCGACAATAATGCCCAGGGTCATGATCAGGGCCATCAGACTGACCATATTGATCGACTGACCGGTTACCAGCATTACCGCCAGGGCAGCCAGCAAGGCGACCGGAATGCCGGCGGCCACCCACAGGGCGAGCCGTCCGTTGAGAAACAGAAACAGCACGCCGAGCACCAGGATCAGGCCGCTGACGCCATTTTTGATCAACAGGGCGATGCGATCGGAGATCAGCCGGGCCTGGATGTCGTAATGGGTGACCGACAGGCTGGGCGGCAGGCTGGGCACGACCTCGCCGAGATAGCGCTCGACCTGTTCGGCGGTATCGATGGCGTCGGCCGAGCGCGCCCGTTTGATGGTCAACTGAACGGCATGATGGCCGCGGCTGAAGCCGCTGGCCTCGTCGTCCTTGAAGGCGTCGCGGACTGTGCCGATGTCAGTGAGGCGGATTTTTTCGCCGCTTTTGCGCGAGCGCACCTCGATGTTGCCGACCGAGCGGGCGGTGGTGGCCAGGCCGATGCTGCGGATCTGGCGCTCGACCAGGCCATCGAGGGTGCCCGACGGCAGATCGAGGCTGGAGGCGCGAATGCGCTCGGTGATGTCGGCCAGTTTAAGCCCTAGCCGGCGGGTCGCCTCGGGCTCGACATCGACAATGATCTCCTCGCTGCGCACCCCCGACAGCTCCACCTTGTCGATGCCGCGCGCCAGCAAATCGCGACGCATGCGCTTGGCCGCGGTTTTCAGCGCCAGCTCGGAAAACGGCCCGGAAAGGACGATGCGCGAGACCAGATCATAATGCTCGAACTGGCTGATCACCGGGCGTTCGATATCCTCGGGCAGGGTGGTGATACGCGAGACCGCGGCGTCGACATCGGAAAACGCCTTGGCCATATCGGTGCCGGTATTGAACTCGATGACAATCTGCGCGCGGCCTTCAAAGGCGAAGGAATTGACCTTGTCGACGCCATCGAGATAGCGCACCTCGGGCTCGATCGCCTCGACGATATTGGCCTCGACATCTTCGGCGCTGGCGCCCGGCCAGACGATCGCCACCGAAATGATGTCGATACCGAAATCGGGCATGATCTGGCGGTTGAGCCGGCTGGCGGCGTAAAAGCCAAGCACCACCAGAATGGCCATCAACAGATTGGCCGCATTGCGGTGGCGGGCGAAAAAACTGATCAGGCCGTCCCCTGGGGCGGTGCCGTCCTGTTCGGCCATCTCAGCGCACCGCGACCTTGACCCCGACGCCGGCTTCGGCGAAGCGGGTGGTCAGCACCTTTTCGCCGGGCTTGAGCGCACCGCGCACCAGCACCGCGCCGGGCAGAAAGGCGACCGGCTCGACCTTGCGCGGTTGCAGACGCTCATCGACGATGGCGAACACGGTGTCGCCGTGAAACAGAGCATTTTCCGGCAGCCGGGCGACCGCGCGATAGGTCCGGTCGGGCAGGGAGATCTCGACAAAGGCGCCGGGGCGCAGCTCCTTGGGGGCCTCATCTCCGAGCAGCCGGGCGAAAAGGGTGACGCCGCCGCTGGCGGTGTCGATCTGGGCGCCGGTGCGCGCGATACGCGCCTTGAAGCTCAGTTTTTCGTCGCCAACCCGCCAGGTGATGACTACCGGCCGGCCAATGACCGGCTCCTTGGCGGCGATCAGCCGGCCATATTGCGATTCGGTAACCGAAAACCGCGCCTCCAGCCGATCCGCGTCGATCAGAGTGGCGATGCGGTCGTTAACCCCGACCTGTTTGCCGAGATTGGCGGCGACATCGCGCACATAGCCGGCAAAGGGGGCGCGCAGGGTGGTTTTTTCGCGGTCGCGCCGGGCGCGGCGCAGGGCGACCTCGAGGCGCTTGATAGTGGCTTTTTGCTGGGTCAGTTGCGCCGCCTTGACCGCCCGGGCGTTGCGCCGGGCGATCACCGCCTGGCGCTGGCGCGACAGGGCCATTTTGGCGTCATCGATGAATTTGGGCGACACCGTGCCCTTTTTGCCCAGGGTTTCGGCGCGTGAAAAAGCGCGTTGCGACAGGGCGAGTTGTTCTTCCTCCTGGGCCAGGGCGTCGGCCTCGGATTTGAGCATGGCCTCGATCTCGACCCGGCGGGCGCGGGCGCCAGCCAGTTGCGCCGCCGCCTCGTCGACCGCGGCCTGATAGTTGAACGGATCAATCTCGATCAGCCTCTCACCCTTGGCGACGATGCCGCCGTTATGGAAATTCGGCCCGGTGGCCAGAACCTGACCGGCGACCAGGGCGCGCAACTCGACCTGGCGCCCGGCGATGATCTCGCCGAACAGGGAAATCGCCGGCTGCTCATCGCCGAAGGAGACCGTGGCCGCCGAGACCGTCCATACCCGCTCCTTGGGCGCGCGCGGAGCCAGCTCGGGGCGGGTGGCAAGCAGCACCAGGGCGATCGCCAGCGCCCCGCCGAGCACCAGCACCGGCCAGCGCGCCTGCGCCGGCACCGCTCCACGCACCACCCGCCACCCCGCGTCAAGCAGGGAGGCAATGTTACGCCTGGGCGCCGGCCCCTCACCTTGTTGTTTCGCCATACCTCAAGGTATGGGCGAACTGGGGCGGTTTCAAGGCCGCCGGATGTTAACTTAAAGGAAGCGTTCGGCCAGTTGCTCGGCGATCTGCACCGCGTTGAGCGCGGCGCCCTTGCGCAGGTTGTCCGACACGCACCACAGGTTAAGGCCGTTTTCCACCGTCGGGTCGCGGCGGATGCGGCTGACGAAGGTGGCAAAATCGCCCACGCATTCGATCGGCGTGACATAACCGCCGTCCTCGCGCTTGTCGACCACCAGCACGCCGGGGGCATTGCGCAGGGCTTCAAAGGCCTCGGCCTCGGTGAACGGCTGCTCGAACTCGATATTGATCGCCTCGGCGTGGCCGATGAACACCGGCACCCGCACGCAGGTCGCGCTTACCCTGATTTCCGGGTCGAGGATCTTGGCGGTCTCGGCGACCATTTTCCATTCCTCCCTGGTCGAGCCGTCGTCGAGGAAAACATCGATATGGGGAATGACGTTAAAGGCGATCTGTTTGGTGAATTTCTGGCGCTCGACCGGGTCGTTGACGAAAATTGCCCGGGTCTGGTGGAACAGCTCGTCCATCGCCTCGTTGCCGGCGCCCGACACCGACTGATAGGTCGCCACCACCACCCGCCGGATGGTCGCCAGATCGTGCAGCGGCTTGAGCGTCACCATCATTTGCGCGGTCGAGCAATTGGGATTGGCGATGATGTTCTTCTTTTTGTAGCCGGCCAGCGCCTCGGCGTTGACCTCGGGCACCACCAGCGGCACGTCCGGGTCCATGCGGTAGAACGAGCTGTTGTCGATCACCACACAGCCGGCCTCGGCGGCGCGCGGCGCCCAGTTCTCGGACACCGCCGAGCCGGCCGAAAACAGCGCGATGTCGGTGGCGGCGAAATCATGCTGCTCAAGGTCCTTGACCTTGAGGTTTTTTTCATCGCCAAAGGAGACCTCCCGGCCGAGCGAGCGGCGCGAGGCCAGGGCGACCACCTCGTCGGCGGGGAAATCCCGCTCGTGCAGAATGGCCAGCATCTCCCGGCCGACCACCCCGGTGGCGCCGACCACGGCGACTTTATAGCCCATGATGCGCTCCTATTTTGCCAGTTTGTCCAGTTCGCGCAGGATTGCATCGCCCATCACGCTGGTCGACACCCGGGCCTTGCCGGGCTGCATGATATCACCGGTGCGCAAGCCCCCGGCAAGCACGTTTTTGACCGCCTGCTCGATCAGCTCCGCCGAGCCCGCGTCGTCGAACGAATAGCGCAGGGCCATCGCCAGGCTCAACAGGGAGGCGATTGGATTGGCGATATCCTTGCCGGCGATGTCCGGGGCGCTGCCATGCACCGGCTCGTACATCGCCTTGCGCCGGCCGGTTTCATCGGCGGCGCCCAGCGAGGCCGAGGGCAACATGCCGAGCGAGCCGGTGAGCATCGAGGCCGCATCTGATAAAATGTCGCCGAACAGATTGTCGGTGACGATCACATCGAATTGCCCCGGCGCGCGGACCAGTTGCATGGCGCAATTGTCGGCGTACATATGCGACAGCGCGACATCGGGGAATTCATGGTCATGCACCCATTGCACTTCCTCACGCCATAAAATGCCCGATTCCATGACATTGGCTTTTTCCACCGAGGTCAGCCGGCCGTCGCGCTTTTGCGCCAGCTCGAACGCGACCCGCGCCACCCGGCGGATCTCTTCGGTGGTGTAAACCTGGGTGTTGACCCCGCGGCGCTGGCCGTCGGGCAGGGTCTCGATGCCCCGCGGCTCGCCGAAATAAATTCCCCCGGTCAGCTCGCGCACGATCATGATGTCGAGCCCGCGCACCAGCTCCGGTTTCAGGCTGGAGGCCTCGACCAGCGCATCGAAACACAGCGCCGGGCGCAGATTGGCGAACAGGCCCAGCTCTTTGCGCAGCGCCAGCAGGCCGCGTTCGGGCTTGATCGAAAAGTCCAGATCATCCCATTTCGGCCCGCCGACCGCGCCGAGCAGCACCGCGTCGGCGGCCAGCGCCTTTTTCAGATCGGCATCGGCCAGCGGCACGCCATAAGCATCAATCGCGGCGCCGCCGACCAGTCCCTCGGTAATCTTGAAACGGACACCGCGCGCCCTGTCGAGCCAGGTGAGCAGGCGGCGCACCTGGGTCATGACCTCGGGCCCGATGCCATCGCCGGGCAGGATGAAAAGCGATTTACTTGACGCCATGGGCGCTCCTTCCAGATCTGTTCAGCGGGCTGCCAGCCAGGGGAAATCCGTGCGCTGGCGTTGTTCATAAGCTTCAATCTTGCCGACCCGCTCCATCGTCAGGGCAATGTCGTCGAGCCCGTTGAGCAGGCAGTGCTTGCGGAATTCGTCGATCTCGAAAGCGATCTCCAGATCACCGGCGGTGATGGTCTGGCTTTCCAGATCGACGGTCATCACCGGATCATCGCTTGCCGCCCGGACGCTCAACGCGGCGACCTGATCGGCCGGCAGGATGATCGGCAAAATGGCGTTCTTGAAGCAGTTGTTATAGAAGATATCGGCAAAGCTGGGGGCGATGATGCAGCGGATGCCGAAATCGGCGATTGCCCAGGGGGCATGTTCGCGGCTTGAGCCGCAACCGAAATTATCCCCGGCCACCAGAATTTTGGCCTCGCGCCAGGGCGCGCGGTTGAGCACGAAATCGGGCTTTTCCGAGCCATCCTCGTTATAGCGCATCTCGTCGAACAGATTGCGCCCCAGCCCGGTGCGCTTGATGGTTTTGAGGAACTGTTTGGGGATGATCATGTCGGTATCGACATTGATTATCGGCAGGGGCGCGGCGACGCCGCTAAGCTGGGTGAATTTTTCCATCAGGCCTGCTCCTTCTCCAGCGCGCGCACATCGGTTAGCCGGCCGGTCACCGCGGCGGCGGCCGCCATCGCCGGGCTGACCAGGTGGGTGCGCCCGCCAAAGCCCTGCCGGCCCTCGAAATTGCGGTTCGAGGTCGAGGCGCAGCGCTCGCCCGGAGCCAGCCGGTCGGCGTTCATCGCCAGACACATCGAACAGCCTGGCTCGCGCCACTCGAAACCGGCCTCGATAAAGATCTGGTCCAAGCCCTCCTGTTCGGCCTGGTGCTTGACCAGGCCCGAGCCCGGCACCACCATGGCATTGACGCTCTCGGCGACATGGCGGCCCTTGGCGATCGCGGCGGCGGCGCGCAAATCTTCGATCCGGCCATTGGTGCATGAGCCGATGAACACCCGGTCGATGGCGATCTCGTCGAGCTTTTCGCCGGCGCGCAGGGCCATATAGTCGAGCGCCCGGGCCATCGCCTTGCGCCGCGCCTCATCGGGGGCGTCCGCCGGATCGGGCACAGCCGCGGTGATCGGCAACACGTCCTGCGGGCTGGTTCCCCAGGTTACTTGCGGCGCGATGTCGGCGGCATCAAGACGGACTTCCTTGTCGAAATGGGCGCCCTCGTCGCTTTTCAGGGTGCGCCAATAATGGGTCGCCATCTCGAAAGCGGCCGCCTTGGGCGCATAGGGCCGGCCGGCGATATACTCGAAGGTGGTCTGGTCAGGGGCGATCAGCCCGCCGCGCGCGCCGGCCTCGATCGACATGTTGCACACCGTCATGCGGCCTTCCATGGTCATCGCCTCGATCACCGGGCCGGCATATTCGATGACATAGCCGGTGCCGCCGGCGGTGCCGATTTCCCCGATGATGGCGAGCACCACGTCCTTGGGGGTGACCCCCGCCGGCAGCGTGCCGTCAACCGTGATGCGCATGTTCTTGGAGCGTTTCTGCACCAGGGTCTGGGTGGCCAGCACATGTTCCACTTCCGAGGTGCCAATGCCGAAGGCAAGCGCGCCAAAAGCGCCATGGGTGGCGGTGTGGCTGTCGCCGCACACCACGGTCATGCCGGGCAGGATAAACCCCTGTTCCGCCCCCATGATATGGACTATGCCCTGGCGCTCGTCGTCCATGCCGAAATAGGTGATGCCGAAATCGCGGGCGTTTTGCGCCAGGGTGTCGACCTGAAGCGCCGACTGCGGGTCCTCGATGCCCTTCGAGCGATCGGTGGTCGGCACGTTGTGGTCGGCGACCGCCAGGGTCGCCGCCGGCCGGCGCACCCGGCGGTTTGACAGGCGCAGACCCTCGAACGCCTGCGGGCTGGTCACCTCGTGCACCAGATGGCGGTCGATATAGATCAGGCTGGTGCCATTGTCCTGGGTGTCGACCAGATGGGCATCCCAGATCTTGTCGTAAAGCGTGCGCGGCCTGCTCATACGCCGGTTCTCCTGTTACTTTTTGCCCTTGGTGCGGCTGAAATCCTGTTTTTCGGCGATGCGGGCGGCCTTGCCGGTGCGGCCGCGCAGATAATAGAGCTTGGCCCGGCGCACCCGGCCGCGGCGCACCACCTCGATGCTTTCCACCCGCGGCGAATAGAGCGGAAACACCCGCTCCACGCCCTCGCCGTAAGACAGCTTGCGCACCGTGAAATTGGAGTTGACGCCCTTGGACGCGCGGGCGATGCACACGCCCTCGAAAGCCTGGATACGCTCGCGCGTGCCCTCGACCACCCTGACGTTGACCCGCACCGTGTCGCCCGGCCCGAATTCGGGGATTTCCTTGCCCTGGGTCTGTTTGGCGATCTCTTCTTTTTCCAGTTCTTCAATAATGTTCATGGCTCATTGCTGCCTTTCTTTGGTTGCGACGTAGCGATCCCACAGATCGGGTCGCCGCAGTCTGGTAATCCGCTCGGACTGCGCCAGGCGCCAGGTCCGAATTCTCTCGTGGTGCCCCGAGGCCAGGACATCGGGAATACTCTTGCCTTCCCACTCCTGGGGCCGGGTATACTGGGGATATTCCAGCAGACCCGCATTGAAACTTTCTTCGGCCAGTGTCGCCGGCGCGCCCACCACCCCGGGCAACAGGCGAACCACCGCGTCGATCAGCGCCAGCGCCGCCGGCTCGCCGCCGGACAACACGAAATCGCCAAGGCTGACCTCCTCGATCCCGCGGGTCTCCAGCAGCCGCTGGTCGATCCCCTCGAAGCGCCCGCAGATCAGGGTCACGCCAGTGCCCTCGGCCAGCGCCGCCACCCGGTCCTGGGTCAGCGGCGCGCCGCGCGGGCTCAGGCAGATCAGCGGCTGCAAGGCCGGGTGGATCGCATCGATCGCCCGGGCCAGCACATCGGCCCGCATCACCATGCCCGGTCCGCCGCCGGCCGGGGTGTCGTCAACGTTGCGGTGCCTGCCCGGCGCATAGTCGCGAATATTGATCGGCGTCAGCCGCCATACTCCCCGCTCCAGCGCCCGGCCGGCCAGCGAGACGCCCAGCGGTCCGGGAAACATTTCCGGATAAAGCGTCAAAACCCGCGCCGTCCATACCGTGTCAGTCACCGTTCTGTCGGCTCCTTTTGCTCCTCTTGCTCTTCTTCGTCCATTCCGGCCAGCGCCCGGTCGATCACCAGTCGCCCGCCATTTATATCCACTTGCGGCACCGCCTGGCGCGTAAACGGCGCCATGACCGTCTTGCCGCCCTGCGCCGGGCTTATTTCCAACACCTCGCCGGCGCCAAAATCATGCACCGCCTTGATCTCTCCCACCAGCGCGCCGGCTTCGTCCTCCACCTTCAGGCCGATGAGGTCGACGTAATAATAGGTCTCGTCCTCATCCGGCTCGGGCAGGGCGCCGCGCGGCACATAAAGCCGCACCCCCTTGAGCGCCAGCGCAGCGTCGCGATCCTCGATGCCGGCAATTCGCGCCGCCACGCCGCCCTTGACCGGCCGGCCCGCCGTCAGCTCCAGCCGCCGGCCGCCCGGCTCGCCGGTCAGCGGGCCATAGGCGGCGATGTCGGCCGGCCGGGTGGTAAAGCTGCGCACCCGCACCTCACCGCGCACCCCGATGGCGCCGGTGATCTGTCCCAGACAAACCGGGTTGGCCGGTTTTTCCGCCATCGCGCCGCACCGCTAACCTTAAGCCTCGGCTGCCGGCTCTTCAGCGCCAGTTTTGCCGGCGGCCTCGTCGAGGGCGGCGAGGCGCTCCTGGGCTTTCGCCTTGGGCTTGGCCTTGATCGGGTTATGGCGCGGCGCGCGCTTGATCAGGCCCAGCGCGTCGAGCAGTCGCGCCACCCGGTCGGTCGGCTTGGCGCCCTGGCTCAGCCAGTATTGCGCCCGCTCGGCGTTGAGCGACACCCGCTGGTCGCTGTCCTTGGCGAGCAGCGGATTGAAGGTGCCGATCTTTTCAATATAGCGGCCATCGCGCGGCCGGCGCGAATCGGCGACGACAATGCGATAAAACGGCCGTTTCTTGGCCCCGCCGCGGGCCAGTCTGATTTTCAATGCCATGGTTTTGCGGTTTCCTTCTCCTGAAATAAGATAATGCGATTTACTTGTCGGGCAGCAGGCCGTCCATGCCGGGCGGCAGGCCATCCATGCCGGGGGGCAGGCCGGGCATGCCCTGGCGGAGCATGCCCTTCTTGCCCATCTTGTTCATTCTCTTCATCATCTGGGCCATCTGGCGGTGCTGTTTGAGCAGCTTGTTGACCTCCTGCACCGAGGTGCCCGAGCCGGCGGCGATGCGCCGTTTGCGCGAGGCCTGGATCAGCTTGACATTGCGCCGCTCGCGCGGGGTCATCGAACAGATAATGGCGTCCTGGCGCTTGAACAGGCTTTCATCCAGATTGGCCGCGGCCAGTTGCTTTTTCACCTTGCCGACGCCGGGCAGTAGGCCGAGCACGCCGCGCATGCCGCCGAGCTTGCACATCTGACGAAGCTGGTTCTGATAATCCTCCAGATCGAAGTCGCCTTTTTTCATCTTGGCGACCATTTTTTCGGCGTCGGCCTTGTCAATGGTCTCGGCCGCCTTTTCCACCAGGCTGACCACATCGCCCATGCCCAGAATGCGCCCGGCGACTCGCTCGGGGTGGAAGGCCTCCAGCGCATCGAGCTGTTCGCCGGTGCCGACCAGCTTGATCGGGCAGCCGGTGACCGCGCGCATGCTCAGGGCGGCGCCGCCCCGGCTGTCGCCGTCCATGCGGGTCAGTACGATGCCGGTCAGGCTCACCCGCTCGCCGAACTGGCGCGCGACATTGACCGCGTCCTGTCCGGTCAGCGCATCGGCGACCAGCAGGGTTTCCTGCGGGCCGGTCGCATCACGCACCGCGATCAGCTCGGCCATCAGGCTTTCATCGACATGCAGCCGCCCGGCGGTGTCGAGCATCACCACATCAAAACCGCCCAGCCGCCCGGCCTCCATGGCGCGCCGCGCGATATCCACCGGCGTCTGGCCGGCGATCACCGGCAGGCTGGCCACCCCGGCCTGTTCGCCCAGCACTTTCAGTTGTTCCTGAGCGGCCGGCCGGCGGGTGTCGAGGGAGGCCATGAGCACCCGCTTCTTGTCCTGGCCGGTCAGGCGCAGGGCGATCTTGGCGGTGCTGGTGGTCTTGCCCGAGCCTTGCAGGCCGACCATCATGATCGCCACCGGCGGCGGCGCGTTCAGATCGATCGCCGCGCTTTCGCCGCCCAGCATTTCGACCAGATGGTCGTTGACCACCTTGATCATCATCTGGCCCGGGGTGACCGAGCGGAGCACCTCCTGGCCGAGGGCGCGGCTTTTGACCCGGGCGATGAAGTCCTTGACCACCGGCAGGGCGACATCGGCCTCGAGCAGGGCGACGCGCACCTCGCGCAAGGTGGCGTTCACGTCGGCTTCGTTGAGCACGCCGCGCTTTTTCAGTTTGTCAAAAACATCGCCGAGGCGATTTGTAAGCGTCTCGAACATCTGTCCACACACCAAAGGCACCAGTGGGCGAAACCTCGCTGACTGATGGGCACCCGCAGGCGCAAAACTTGCGTCCTGTAGAAATAAGCTGGCGGCAAATTATGCGCAAAGCGCGGCCAAGTCAACATTGCCATTTGCCCCGCCAGCCCATAAGAAGAACCGGGGGCATGATGGACCAGAAAAATCACAAGTTCGAGCGCGCGCCGATAACGGGAAAAAAGCTTGGTCTCATTATCGGGCCGGCGCTGTTTGCGCTGATCCTGTTTGCCCCGCCGCCGGCCGATCTCAGCCCCCAGGCCTGGCAGGTGGCGGCGCTGGCGGCGCTGATGGCGGTATGGTGGGCGAGCGAGGCGCTGCCGGTGGCGGTCACCGCGCTGCTGCCGCTGGCGGTCTTGCCGCTGATGGGGGGGATCCCGATCCGCACCGCGGCGGCGCCCTATGCCAATCCGCTGATTTTCTTGTTTATGGGCGGCTTCCTGATCGCCCTGGCGATGCAGCGCTGGCATCTGCACCGCCGGCTGGCGCTGCGCATCATCCATGTTGTCGGCAATCACCCCCAGGCGCTGGTGATCGGCTTCATGGTGGCCAGCGCCTTTTTGTCGATGTGGGTGAGCAACACGGCGACCACCATGATGATGTTGCCGATCGCCCTGTCGGTGGCCGGGGTCGTCGCTCCCGACGACAGCCGCCCGGCGCGCCATTTTTCGATTTGCCTGATGCTCGGCATCGCCTATGCGGCCAGCATCGGTGGGCTGGGCACCCTGGTTGGCACCGCGCCCAACGCCCTGCTCGCCGCCTTTATGGTCGAGACCTATAATGTCGATATCGGCTTTGCCCGCTGGATGATGCTGGGGGTGCCGGCGGTGGTGGTGATGTTGCCCTGCGCCTGGTTCGTGCTCACCCGGCTGGCCTATCGCTTCGATCTTGCCCCCAGCGCCGAGGCCGGCGCGCTGGTGGACCGCGAGTTGTCTGCCATGGGGGCGATGGGCCCGGCGGAACGGCGGGTGGCGGGCATTTTCCTGCTGGTGGCGCTGGCCTGGGTCACCCGGCCGCTGCTGATGGCGCTGCCCGGGCTGTCCGGGCTCAATGATTCGACCATCGCCATTCTCGGCGGTCTGGCGCTGTTTGTGGTGCCGGCGGGGGGAGGCGAAAAAGGCGCGCTGATGACCTGGGAGGTGGCCGAGCGCCTGCCCTGGGGGCTGTTGCTGCTGTTTGGCGGCGGGCTCAGCCTGGCCGACGCCATGGCCTCCAGCGGGCTGGCTGCCTGGATCGGTGGCGCGCTGGGCGGCTTTTCCGCCTGGCCGCTGATCGGCATTGCCGGCCTGACCGTGCTGGTGGTGATTTTCCTCACCGAACTGACCAGCAACACCGCCACCACCGCCACCCTGTTGCCGGTGCTGGGCGCGGTGGCCACCGCCATGCACCAGCCGCCGCTTGGGCTGGTCGCCCCAGCGGCGCTGGCGGCGAGCTGCGCCTTCATGCTGCCGGTGGCCACCCCGCCCAACGCCATCGTGTTCGGATCGGGTCTGGTGACGATCCCGCAAATGATGCGCGCCGGCCTGTTGCTCAATATTCTGGGGGTTTTTGTCATCACCGCCCTGGCCAGTGTGCTGATCCCCTGGGTATTTGGCGGCTGAAAGCGGTAGACTTTCGGTCCGGGACGCCCATATAAACCCTCTATGAGTAGCCGGGAGACAGCGCTGTCCTTCATCAAGATGCACGGGCTGGGCAATGACTTTGTCATTGTCGACGCCCGGGCCGGCGGCCGGCTGTTTTCACCGCCCCAGATCCGCCGCATCGCCGATCGCAAGACCGGGGTGGGCTGCGACCAGTTCATCACCCTGCTTGCCGGCGCCCGCGCCGATGTGGCCATGACCATCCATAATGCCGATGGCGGCCAGGTCGAGGCCTGCGGCAATGCTGCGCGCTGTGTCGCCGCCCTGGTGCTCGAAGAGAGCGGCGGCGAGACGGTCACCATCGAGGCCGCCGGCAGGGTGCTGCGCGCCCGCGCCTCGGCGATGGGAGAGGGCGACATCGAGGTCGACATGGGCGCACCAAAGTTCGGCTGGCGCGATATTCCGCTGGCCCGCGAGATGGACACCCGGATCATGGACTACGCCTGTGGCCCGCTGGCCGGCCCGGCGGCGGTCACTGTCGGCAATCCCCATGTGGTGTTCTTTGTCGAGGATGTTGCGCCGGTCGATCTGGAAAAACGGGGCCCGCTGATTGAACACGACCCGCTGTTCCCCCAGCGCATCAATGTCAATATCGTCGCCGTGGGCGATGATGATGCGATCCGCCTGCGGGTGTGGGAGCGCGGTGTCGGCGTCACCCGGGCCTGTGGCACCGGGGCCTGCGCCAGCGCGGTGGCGGCGGCGCGGCGCGGTCTGGTTGGCCGGCGGGTGACGGTCGAGCTTGATGGCGGGCGGCTGATTGTCGACTGGCGGGCGGACGAGCACATCATGATGACCGGCCCGGCGGCGCGCAGCTTTAGCGGTGTGTTTGACCCGGCGCTGGTCGAGGCGGCGCCATGAGCGCGGCGCAGATCATCACTTTTGGCTGCCGGCTCAACAGCTTCGAGGCCGAGGTGATGCGCGGCCATGCCGCCGGCTTCGATGACATGGTGATCGTCAACACCTGCGCGGTTACCGCCGAGGCCGAGCGCCAGGCCCGCCAGGCGATTCGCAAGGCGCGCCGCGAACGCCCCGGGGCGCGCATCATCGTGACCGGCTGCGCCGCCCAGATCGCACCGGAGAAATTCGCCGCCATGCCCGAGGTTGACCAGGTGCTGGGCAATGAGGAAAAACTGCGCGCCGAAAGTTTTCAGCCCGAAATACCGGAAAAAATCCGGGTCGGCGACATCATGACAGTGCGCCAGACCGCCGGCCATCTGATTGACGGCTTCGAAGGCCGGGCGCGCGCCTTTGTCCAGGTCCAGACCGGCTGTGATCACCGCTGCACCTTTTGCATCATTCCCTTCGGCCGGGGCCATTCGCGTAGTGTGCCGCTGGGGGCGCTGGTCGATCAGACGCGCCGGCTGGTGGCGGCGGGCTATCGCGAGATCGTGCTCACCGGGGTGGATATCTCCTCGTTCGGGGCCGATCTGCCGGGCCAGCCGTCGCTGGGCGCGCTGTGCCGGCGGCTGCTGGCGGCGGTGCCCGAGCTGGCGCGGCTGCGTCTGTCCTCGCTCGACCCGGCGGTGTTTGACGACGAACTGGCGGCGCTGATTGCCGATGAACCGCGGCTGATGCCCCATATCCATCTCAGCCTTCAGGCCGGCGATGACATGATCCTCAAGCGCATGAAACGGCGCCACAGTCGCGCCGAAGCAACCGACTTGTGCCGCCGGCTGCGCCGGCTGCGCCCCGGTGTGGCGCTAGGCGCCGATCTGATCGCCGGCTTTCCCACCGAAACCGAGGCGATGTTCGAGAACACTCTGGGGTTGATTAACGACTGCGGCCTGACCTTTTTGCATGTCTTTCCCTTTTCGCCGCGCGCCGGCACCCCGGCGGCGAAAATGCCGCCGCTGGACAAGGTTGTGCGCCGCGACCGGGCGGCCCGTCTGCGCGCTGCCGGCGAAAAGGCGCTGGGCCGCTGGCTGGCCGGCCGGGTGGGCGCCACTGCCGCAGTGCTGGTCGAGCGCCGCGAGGGCAAGGATATGATCGGACACAGCGAGCATTTCGCACCGGTGCGCCTGCCTGGTGAGCATATGCCGGGAAGCCTGGTGCGCACACGGATCACCGGGGTTGCGGACCAGACGCTGATGGGTGAGGCGGCATGAGCAGACAGGGCTGGTTTGCGCGGCTCAAATCGGGCCTGAAACGCTCGAGCAGTGCGCTTACCCGGGGCATCGGCGATATTTTCACCAAGCGCCGGCTCGATGACGACACCCTTGAAGAGCTTGAAGACCTGTTGATCAGCGCCGATCTTGGCGTGGCCACCGCCGGCAAGGTGAGCCAGCGGCTGGCGGCCGACAAATTCGACAAGGAGATCAGCCCCCGGGATGTGCGCGCCGCGCTGGCCGAGGTGATCGGCGAGGTGCTTGCCCCGGTGGCCCGGCCGCTGCATATCGATCCCGATCACCGCCCCCATGTCATCTTGATGGTTGGGGTGAACGGCACCGGCAAGACCACCACCATTGGCAAGCTCGCCCGCCAGTTTCGCGCCGAGGGGCGCTCGGTGATGCTGGCGGCGGGCGATACTTTTCGCGCCGCGGCGATCGAGCAATTGCAGGTCTGGGGCGAGCGCAGCGGGGTGCCGGTGGTCGCCGGCAAGGTGGGGGGTGATGCCGCCGCGCTGGCCTTCGAAGCGCTCACCCGGGCCCGGGCGGAAGGGGTCGATGTTTTGATGATCGATACCGCCGGGCGGTTGCAGAACAAACAGGGGCTGATGGACGAGCTGGCCAAGATCGTGCGGGTGATCCGCAAGATCGACGATAAGGCGCCCCATGATGTTTTGCTGGTGCTCGACGCCACCACCGGCCAGAATGCGGTCAATCAGGTGGCGGTGTTTCGCGACATCGCCGGAGTGACCGGGCTGATCATGACCAAGCTCGACGGCACCGCGCGTGGCGGCGTGCTGGTCGCCTGCGCGGAAAAATTCGCCCTGCCCATTCATCTGATCGGCGTTGGCGAGGGGGTCGAGGATTTGCATCCCTTTAACGCCGCCGATTTCGCCGGTGCCATCGCCGGCCTTGACAGCCAGGAGTAGAGAGCTATGAGCGAGACGCGCAAACTGCACCCGGGGGTCAAATTTCTGCTCGATGCTGGGCCGCTGGCGATATTTTTTATTGTCAATGCCCGCGCCGACCTGATTGTTGCCACCGGCGCGCTGATGGCCGCGGTGCTGGTTGCGCTGGCGGTCACCTATGAGCTGACCCGCAAGCTGGCGATGGCGCCGCTGATCACGGCGGTGTTCGTAATGATCTTTGGCGGGTTGACGGTGGTGCTCAAGGACGAAACCTTCATCAAGGTCAAGCCGACCATCATTTACGCCCTGTTCGCGGCCATCCTGTTTGCCGGCCATGTGATGGGAAAGCCGTTTCTCAAGACCGTGTTCGAGGCCGCCATGCCACCGCTTGAAGAGGAGGGCTGGCGCAAGATGGGGTTTCGCTGGGCGTGTTTTTTCGCCGCCATGGCGGTGCTGAACGAAATTGCCTGGCGCGGCCTGACCACCGATCAGTGGGTCAGCTTCAAGGTGTTCGGCTTCATGCCCTTGAGCTTTCTGTTCGCCGCCGCGCAAATGCCGCTGATCAACCGCTATATGCTCGAAGAAGAAGCGGCCGAATAATTCAAACCTTGATGTCGATGAAACGGCCGAGGCGAATCTCCTCGCCGGGCCGCTCGGCGCTGGCCGCCGGCGCTTCGCGGGCAAAGCGCGCGGAAACGGCAAGGTCTTGTTGCCGGCTTGCCTGAAAGCGCTCCTTGCGCGCCGCCTGAAGGCGTTTTTTCGCCGCCACCCGGGCCGGGTCTTCCTGAGCGCGCTGAAGGCGTTTTTCACGAGCCCTTTGTTCGGCCAGCCACTGCGCTTCACCACTGACCGCCCCGGGCCGGTTTTGCGGCGCTTCGGTCAGCTTGGAAAGGGCGGACAGCAATGTTGACGACGGGGTGATGCGCATGATGGTCCAGCAGCCGGCACAAAAGCTGGATCATCATGACGAGGCCGGGTTAGCAAAATATTAAAATAAAACTGTTGAAAATTTTATTGATCGGGCTGCCTATTGATCAGGCAGGGTCTTCAGGCGGGTGATCTCCGCCTTGGCCTGTGCCTGCTCGGCGCTTGACGCCGGCCAGCGCCGCGCCGCCTGTTTGTAGGCATCGATCGCTTTGGCCCGCTCGCCCAGCACCACATAGGCGCGGCCCAGCCGCATCCAGCCGGCAGGGTCTTCGGGGTTTGACCGCAGCTTTCCGGCCAGCCGGGCGACCATGGTCTTGATCATCGCCGCCTGTTCGCCGGCCGACATGTTGCGCGCCGCGGCGATGTCGCTGGCGGTGGGGCCGCGTGCCGGGGCGGTGGGGGCGCCAGCCGTAGGCAGTTGCGGCGCATCGATGCCCAGCTTGCTGGCGGCCTCGTTTAAATGGGCGCGCAACTGGGGCATCCACGGCGCATCGGGGTCGGATGCCCTGGCCAGCGCCAGCCAGCCGTCATAGGCCTGTTGCAGCCGGCCGGCCTGATAGTCGGCCAGCGCTAGATAAAAGCGGGCGCCGGGTTGGCGGTCATCAAGTATATGGGCCTGTTTGAAGGCGCGCACCGCCAGATCGTTCAACTGCCCCTTGTTGGCCGACAGCAGCGCCTCGCCCAGGGCGAGTTGCAGATCGGCGTCCATTGGCGCCAGCCCGGCGGCATGTTCAAAGGCCGCCGCCGCCTGGTCATAGGCGCGCAGGGCCATATAGGAGCGCCCCAACAGTCGCCAGCCCTTCAGATCATTGGGCCGGCTTTGCATTTTTTTGGCCAGTTGCGCGGTCAGGGCCGCGATTGGCGGCGCGCTGGTGGCGGCCGGTTTGCGCGCCAGCTCCGGCGCGCCAATCTGGCCATAAAGGGCAAAAGCGAACACCGGCAGGCCGACGCCCAGGGCCAGAGCGAGCAAGCGCCGTGTCGCGGGCGCCAGGGCATGGGGGGCCGGCGCCTCGTCGGGGGGCGGCGCCTCGTCGTGCGCGCTTTCCAGCAGGCGGCGCTCCACTTCGAGGCGGGCGGCACCGTAGCTGGCGTCATCGAGCAGGCCGCGCGCCCGGTCGGTCTCCAGCTCGTCGAGTTGGTCGCGGTAAACCGCCATGTCATAGTCGGCGCGCCGGCGCCCCGGCCGGCCGCCCTGGCGCAACAGCGGCAGCACCACAAAGCCAAGCGCGACAAGGGTCATGACGGCCAGAATAATCCACAGCATCAGCCGTCATCCTTGTGTAACAGGTGCTCCAGGGTCTGGCGTTCGGCCTCGTCGAGTGGCGCGGCAGGCTCGACCGCATTGCGCCGGCGACGGAAAAAAAATACCACCGCAAGCCCGCCAAACCCGAGCAGGATCAGCGGGCCAAACCACAATACCAGGGTGCGCTCCTCGAGCGGCGGCTTGAGCAGCACCCAGTCGCCATAGCGTGCCACCAGATAGTCCAGCACCTGGCGGTCGCTTTCTCCCATGCCCGCTCGCGCACGATCTGGCGAAGATCGCGCGCCAGATCGGCATTCGATTCCTCAATCGACTGGTTCTGGCACACCAGGCAGCGTAATTGCTTCATCAGCGCGCGGGCGCGCGCCTCCAGCGCCGGATCGGCGAGCACCTGTTCGTCAACTGCCACGGCCAGACTTGGCGTGGCGGCGCTCAGGAGCAGAAAGAGAGCCAGGAAAATCCGGGTCATTTCTGAAGCTTTTCGAGCAGCGGCAGGATGGTGTCGGTGATGGTCGCCTCGGTCATTGGCCCGATGTGCTTGTAGATGATGCGCCCGTCGCCGCTGACCACAAAGGTTTCGGGAACCCCGTAAACCCCCCAGTCAATGCTGACCCGGCCATTGAGATCGGCGCCGATCTTGGTGAAGGGGTCGCCCAGCTCGTCGAGAAAGGCGCGCGCGGCGTCGGGTTTGTCCTTGTAGTTGAGGCCGTAAAGCGGGGCCACACCGCGCTTGGCGAAAGCGGTCAGGATCGGATGTTCGGCCCGGCACGGAATGCACCATGAGGCAAAGACATTGACCAGGCTCGGCTTGCCGGTTTTCAGATCGGCGCTCGAGAAGCCGTCGGTGCGGCCCTTGACCGGCGGCAGGCTGAACTCGGGCACCGGCTTGTTGATCAGCGCCGAGGGAATCTCGCTGGGCTTGAGGGTCAGGCCGACCCCCAGCGCCACAGCAATGAGGCCAAAAACGAGAAAGGGGAGGACATATTGAAATTTCATTGTGATTTACTCCGCCGCTACCGTCGCGGGCATGGTCTTAGCGCGCCGCGCCGGGGCGCCCATGCGGGTGCGCCGGTCGCTGAGCGAGACCAGACCGCCCAGCATCATCAGCAGTGAACCGGCCCAGATCCACGAGATCAGCGGTTTGACATAAATGCGCACCCCCCAGCCGCCGTTCTCGTCGGGGTCGCCGATCACCGCATAAAGGTCCTTTAAAAGCAGCGGGCGAATGCCCGCCTCGGTGGTTTCCATCGGCGGGTTCTGATAGGTGCGCGCCTCGGGGTGAAGGGTGGTGACCAGCTTGCCGCCCCGGCGTACCGTGAAGGTACCGCGCTGGGCGATGTAATTGGGCCCGGTCACCGGCGCGACCTCGTCCAGGGTGAAGTCATAACCGGCGACGGCGACGCTGTCGCCAGGGTGCAGGATGATCAGTTTTTCGGTCTGCCAGCTTAACGACACGGTGATGCCCAGAATGGTCACCGCCATGCCCAGATGGGCGATGCTCATGCCCCAGGCGGCGCGCGGCAGGCGGCGCAGGCGCGCCGGCCAGCCGGATTTGAACAGCCGCACCCGCCCGGCCCATTCCGACAGCGTGCTCGCCGCCAGCCAGACCCCCAGGCCGATGCCGAGCAGGGTTGCTGCCGAGGCCCGGTCGGCGATCAGCAGGGTAACCAGCACTACCGCGCCGGTGATCGCGGCGGCGCCCTTCAGCCGGCCGAGAACCCCGGCCAGATCGGCCCGTTTCCACGACAGGAACGGCCCAATGCCCATGATTACGAGCAGCGGCGTCATCAATGGGACGAAAGTGCGATTGAAATAGGGCGGGCCGACCGAAACCTTTTGTCCGGTCAGCGCGTCAAGCGCCAGGGGAAACAGGGTGCCGAGCAGCACTGTCGCCGCGGCGATGGAAAGGAACAGATTGTTGAGCACCAGCCCGCCTTCGCGGCTGATCGGCGCAAACAGGCCGCTGGCTTTCAGTGCCGGCGCGCGCACCGCGAACAGGGCCAGCGAGCCGCCGACCACCAACCATAAAAAGGCCAGGATGAAAATGCCGCGCGACGGGTCGGTAGCAAAGGCATGGACTGAGGTCAGCACCCCCGAGCGCACCAGAAAGGTGCCCAGCAGGCTGAGTGAGAAGGTGATGATGGCGAGCAGGATGGTCCAGCTTTTCAGGGCGTTGCGTTTTTCCACCACAATCGCCGAGTGGAGCAGCGCCGTGCCCGACAGCCAGGGCATGAACGAAGCGTTTTCCACCGGGTCCCAGAACCACCAGCCGCTCCAGCCCAGTTCGTAATAGGACCACCACGAGCCCAGCGCGATGCCGATGGTCAGGGCGCACCAGGCGGCCAGGGTCCAGGGCCGCACCCAGCGCCCCCAGGCGGCGTCGACCCGGCCTTCGATCAGGGCGGCGATGGCGAAGGAAAAGGCGATCGAAAAGCCGACATAGCCGACATATAAAAAGGGCGGATGAAACGCCAGGCCAGGGTCCTGAAGCAGGGGGTTGAGCCCGCGCCCGTCGAGCGGCGCCGGGTCGAGCCGGGCGAACGGGTTGGAGGTGAGCAGCGAAAACAGCAAAAAGCCCACCGCCACGCCGGCCTGCACGGCCAGCACCCGGGCCCTGAGCCCGGCCGGCAGATTATTGCCGAACAGTGCAACGCAGGCGCCGAAGGTGGCCAGAATGGTCACCCACAGAAGGATCGAGCCCTCGTGATTGCCCCACACCCCGGCAACCTTGTAGAGCATGGGTTTGGCGGTGTTGGAATTGGCCGCGACATTGAGAATGGAAAAATCATCCAGCACATGGCCGGCGGTCAGGGCGGCGAAGGCCAGGGCGACAAACAGGAACTGACCGACCGCCAGCGGCCGGGCCAGCGCCATCAGGGACGGTGCGCCGCGCTGGGCGCCGACCAGCGGGGCGACCATTTGCACCAGCGCCAGCGCCAGCGTCAGAATGAGGGCGAACTGGCCAATCTCGGCAATCATGACCGCCGGCTATTTGTCATTGGCAGGTTCTCCAGCGGGTTTTCCGGCCCAATAGCCTTTTTTGCGCAGGGCGTCGGCGACCTCGGGCGGCATGTAGTTTTCATCATGTTTGGCCAGCACATTGGTGGCGATAAAAGTGCCGGTCTTGTCCAACGCGCCTTCGGCGACCACGCCTTGGCCCTCGCGGAACAGATCGGGCAACAGCCCCCGATAGACAACCGGCACCGATTTATCGGTGTCGGTAACGCGGAAATGGATGGTCAGCCCGTCGGCCGAGCGGCTCACGCTGCCCTCTTCGACCAGCCCGCCCAGGCGCAGGCGGCGGCCGGGCTCGAAATGTTTTTCCGTCAGATCGCTGGGGGTGAAGAAAAACACCAGATTTTCCCTGAACGCGCCCAGTACCAGCGCCACCGCGCCGGCCAGCACGATCATGCCGCCGAGCACCACGGCCAGTCTTTTTTGTTTCCGGGTCATGGTCGTGGCTCTTTTTTACGTCGGTGTGGGCGGGCGGCCTGCAAGGCGTCGAGCCGGCGCTGCGCCGTGCTCACCATGCGCCGGCTCGAGGCCGCTAGCCAGATCATGACGATCGCGGTAATCGCAAAGGCGGGCCAGACATATTCGGCATAGCCTCCCATGGCGAAAAAATCCCTCATGACGCCGCCTCCATTCCGCTTTCCTGGGCCCCGCCTTCCTGCGACCTGCTCTCTTGCGCCTGGGCCAGTTGCAAGACGCGGATTTTGCGGGTCATCACCTCGGCGCGCAAGCGCCACAACATGAGTGTGACCAGATAGGCGTGAAAGCCCAGGGCCATGATGATCAGCGGCCATAACATGCTGGAATCGATGCTCGGCCCGCCTATTTTGATGACGCTGGCCGGTTGATGCAGGGTGTTCCACCAATTGACCGAAAACTTGATGATCGGCAGATTGACCGCGCCGACCAGGGCCAGAATCGCCGCCGCCCGCGCCGCCTTTTGCGGATCGTCGATCGCCCGCCACAGCGCGATATAGCCGAGATAAAGGAACAACAGGATCAGCACCGAGGTCAGCCGGGCGTCCCACACCCACCAGGTGCCCCACATTGGCTCGCCCCACAAGGAGCCGGTAACCAGGGCGATCAGGGTAAAGCCGGCGCCGATCGGCGCGCAGGATTTGGCCGCCAGATCGGCCAGCGGATGTTTCCAGATCAGCGCCACCGCGCTGGCCAGCGCCATGATCGCATAGGTGAGCATGGCCATCCACGCCGCCGGCACATGAATGAACATGATGCGTACGGTTTCACCCTGCTGGTAGTCGGGCGGGGCGACGAACAGGGCCAGATAAAGCCCGAACCCGAGCAACAGGACGGTCACAGCGCCGGCCCAGGGCAGGACTTTTCCGCTCAGGCGCATGAAGCGGGCTGGATTGGCAAATCTGTGCATGGCTATCACTTAGTATCCTATTGCCCGACCATCAACCAAAATCAGCTTGTCATCAGGCGCAGGGCCGCCGCCGCCGCCCAAGGGCCGAGCACCAGCGCCCCCAGGCTGATCGCGCCAAGCAGCATCAGATGCGGCGCCGGGCTCAGGCCCATGGCGGCGGCATCGACCGCGCCAACGCCAAAAATCAGCACCGGCATATAAAGCGGCAGCACCAGCAGCGACAGCAGAACCCCGCCGCGGCGCACCCCCACGGTCAGTGCCGCGCCGATCGCGCCGATCAGGCTCAGCGCCGGGGTGCCCACCGCCATCGCCACAATCAGCACGGCAAAGCCGCTGGCCGGCAGGTGCATCACCAGCGCCAGCACCGGCGCGGCCACGACCAGCGGCAGCGCGGTGGTCAGCCAGTTGGCGATGCATTTGGCCAGCACGGTCAATTCCAGCGGCGTTGGCGAAAGGATCAGCAGATCAAGACTGCCATCCTCGAAATCGGCCTGGAACAGCCGGTCGAGCGACAACAGGCAGGCCAGCAGCGCCGCCACCCACACCACCCCAGTGCTGATTCGCGCCAACACCGCAAGTTCGGGGCCGACCCCAAGCGGAAACAGAGTGACCGCGATGACGAAAAAGCCCACCGTGAGCAGACTGGCCCCGCCCTGGCGCGCCGCCAGCCGTACGTCGCGGACGATCAGGGCGAAAAAACCGCTCATGGTAAGCGCTCCTGGGGCAACCGCTCCAGCGTTAAAGTGCGGGCGTTGGTCAGGCCGAGGTCGATATGGGTCGCCGCCATCACCATGCCGCCGGCGGCCAGATGATCGCCGATCAGCTCGGCGATGCGCCGGGTCGAGGTGTGATCGAGCGACACCGTGGGCTCGTCGAGCAGCCACAGGGGGGCATCACAGGCCGCCAGCCGGGCCAGAGTGACCCGGCGCTTCTGGCCCGCCGACAGAAATTGCGCCGGCAGATCGGCGAGATCTTCAAGGTCGAGCCGGGCCAGCGCCGCGCCGAGCCGGGGCGCGCCCGGCTTGAGGCCGGACCAGAAGGCGATATTTTCAGCCACGGTGAACACCGGCTTGACGGCGTCGAGATGGCCAATATAGGTCAGCCCGGCGCGATAGGCTTCGGGGGCCTTTTCCACTGCCGCGCCGCGCCACAAAATGTCTCCCCCGGCCAGCGACAGCAGGCCGGCGCACAGTCGCAACAAGGTGGATTTGCCCGACCCGTTTGGGCCCTTGAGGATCAGCGCCTCGCCGGCGTCAAGGGTGAAATCGAGCTGCGAGATGACCACCCGCTCGCCGCGAATACAGCATAAATTACGGCCCTCAAGGCGGTTTTGCGCCGAGTTGTTCATTGACCCAGCCATTCCGCCTTGCGCGGGATATGGGCGGTGAAAATATGGCTCATGCGCCGCTTGCCGCCCTGAATGCGGCCGCGGTAAATCAATACATCAACCACGCCGCGATGATCCTGGGCGGTCCAGGTTGCCGGCGGGCACACCCCTTCGAGCCCCGCCGGCACCCAGTTCTGGCGGCTTTCCATCGCCTGCTTGATATTGGGCCCGGTAATGCCGCCGGGCATGTCGCGGGCGGCTTCCATCGCCTCTTTCATGAAAAACACCGAACAGACGCCGCGCACATAATGCACCGCGCGGCGTTTTTTGCCCTTGGGGTCGGACATTTGCGAAATGGCGTGCAGGGTTGGCCAGCCCGGCACCCGGTCGCCCCATTTCCCCGCCCCCATCACCCACACCGCCCCGTCGGCCGCCTTGCCGGCGCGAGCCATGACATTTTCATCATAGCCCCAGATATTGGCCATGAACTGAACCTTGACCCCGACCGTGCGGCAGGCTTTCAGCAGCGCAATATTGGAATTGCTGGTGTTGGCCAGATAGGCGTAATCGGCGCCCGAGGCTTTGAGGGCCTGGCAGGGCTGGGTGAAATCGGCCGGATTGAGGGAATAGCGGATCGCCGGCAGCACCGTCATGCCGCGGGCGCGGGCATAGCTTTCGCCGGGCGCTTTGGCGGCATTGGGATAGGGGTGGTCGCCGCCCATGTGGACATAGGACGGGGCGCCGGGGCGTCCCTTTTCGGCCCAGTCCTGCATCGCCCAGTCGATCAGGCCGCGCACCCCGTCGGAATAGGACGGGCCGACAAAAAAATTATAGGGTGCAGGCTTTTCGGTCGCCGGGTTACGGCCCTGGGGATCGGTCAGCCGGCCGGAATAGGACGAGGAATAATAGGGGATGCGGTCGCGGGTTATGAAATCGACCAGCGCTTCGGTATCGCCGGTGCCCCAGCCCTGGATGGCCACCACGCCGCCGTTTGCCATCCAGCGCTTGTAGGCGGCGATGGCGCGCGGCACGATATAGGCGTAATCCACGGTCAAGAGGGTGATGGGCTCGCCCTTGATGCCGCCATGGGCGTTGATATAGGCGACGGCGTCGATCTTGCCCTGGCCGTATTCGCGGCCGACCACGGCGGTGCGGCCGGAAAAATCGACCAGATTGCCGACGGTGATCGGCCTTTCTTGTGCAGCGGCGGCCGGGCTTGTTAGAATCAGCAATGACCAGATAATGAACAGACGCAACGGACTCTCCGGATCGGCGATCTGCCTATTCTTATACCCATTGCGCCGCGCTGGCCAGAGCGCATCTAGCCGGCTTCGCGGCTATCGGGCGGGCGGGTTATGAGCGCTCGAATATGGTGGCTATAATGCTCGATCAACTGGCGTCGGTCGAAGGCGTGTTCCAGCGTCAGGGTGTCAGGGGTGGCGCGGTCGTGAGCGGGCAGAATGCGGAAGCGCTCGATGCGGTGCACCGCGGCCAAGCCGTCATTGATGCGGGCGATTTCCTGCTCGATCAGCCGGTGGACCGCCGGCGTGTCGGCCAGCGCCGCCGGGGTGGCGCCCTCCAGTCCATGCTCGAGCGCCCACAGGCGCATGCTGGAGGCGCGCAGCCAGACCAGTGCCGCCAATCCGTCGCTGGCGAGCTCATTTTCCTGTCCCTCGGGCCATTGCGCGCTTTGGCCGATCACCAGGGCGTCGCCGATATAGGGCGAAGCGCGCAGGCGGCTTTCGAGCAGCTTGGGCGCATAGCGTTTGCCCCGCGCTGCCGCGCCGATATCCTCGACCCGGTCGACCACCACCAGATGGCCCTTGTCGTCCATCAGGCCGGCGTCGCCGGTGGTGATCCACTCTCCCGCCTCGAGAGTTTCGCCGCCGAACAGTCCGGCGCACACCCCGTCGTTACGCACCATGATCTTGCCGATGGCGACGGCGTTGGCATCGTCGATGCGCAGGGCAAGCCCGTCGAGGGCGGTGCCGGCGCTGTCGAAGGCGACATCATCGGGACGATGGGCGGTCACCGGGCCGCCGGCCAGCGCGGCGCCATAGTTCTGATAAAGCGGGATGCCGGTCATGCGCAAAAAGCGCAGGGTTTCGGGGGCCAGCGGGCCGCCGGTGACAAAGCCGCTGACCAGCCGTTCCAGCCCGAAGCGGCGCTTGAGGCGGCTGAACACCATGATATCGGCCCAGCCGGCGCGATCGTGGGTGTCCACCGCCTGTTCGGCCTGACGGAGCGCCTGGTTCTGGATTTCGCGGCGCAGGCCCGTGGTTCCGGCCAGCCGGACCTGCGACAGGGCGGCGATTTCCTCCCACAACCGCGGGCGCGCGGTCAGATGGATGGGCCGCAGGGTGCGCAGCATGTCGAGCGCATCGCCGCCGCCCAGCGGGGCTACGGCGAGGGTGCTGCGGGCCACCATATTGGCGCACAGGCCGGAAACCAGTTCCTGCGCACCGCCCAGTGGATTGAGCGAAAAATAAAGCTCTTGTGGCGCGCGGGGCGCCGCCTGCACCAGGGCGCTGGCGCGCGCCAGCAGCGGGGCGCTGCGAAAGCGGATGATTCGCAGCGGTTCGGCCTGCAGCAGTTTGGCATGAGCCGGCAGGGCGCATAAAAAGCCCGCGTCGCCACCCTTGCGGCGCGCCATGTCGATGTCGTAAAGCACCGGCTGTTCAGCGACAATACGCCGACCGGCGTCGGCCAGGGCGTTAAGGGTCAGCATGCGCCCGCTGGCATCACCGGCCATGATCACCCGGCTGACACAATCCAGCCCGCCCAGGCTTGCCGCCAGTTCGGAGTTGGCCTCGCGCCACAGAAAGATGAATTTGGCGCCGGCCTGGCGGGTCAGCGCAGTAATACTATCAAGCGGCAGGCCCGGGTCGAGGCCCAGCACCTGCGCGCCCTGGGCCTGGGCGCCGACCAGCGCCGCCACCCAGTCGGAGCGGTTGGCGCCGACCAGCACCACCACATCGCCCCGCGCCAGGCCCAGCGCGCCCAGCCCCAGCGACAGTCGGCGCGCCCGGTCATGCAGCTCGGCCCAGGTGATCTCTCGCCGGTGTTCGCCCATAAGCTCAACCATTGCGATGGCTTGCGGCATCACATCGGCATTGCGCGCCAGCAGGCGCGGCAGGGTGTTGTAAATCGCGGTATTGGCGCAATCAACGACGCGGCGTTTCATGTCCGGCACGCTATCATGATGCGGCGCGGCTTTCCACCGGCGGCGGTGATCTTTTCAGGATTTTGTCCCGTCGTCGTCGAAAGCGCCATGGCGGCCGGCCCCCTTGGTAAAACGCGCTGCGCCGTCAAGCCCTTCGGCGGCCAGCGCCGCGGCGCCATGGCGATATTCATTGGCCAGCGCCGCAGCCAGCGGCAAGTCCCATTGCTCCCAGGCCGCGCGCCGGTCGGCGCGCAGGCACGCCTGGGGAAAGGAGGCCAGCTCATGGGCCAGTTTTTCGGCTTCCCGGCGCGCCGCGCCCCTGGCCACCACCCGGTTGGCCAGCCCCATGGCGTGGGCCTCGCGGGCATCGACCGGCCGGCCGGTGAGGATGAGGTCGAGCGCCCGGCTCATGCCGATCAGCCGGGGCAGGCGGATGGTGCCGCCATCGACCAGCGGCACCCCCCAGCGGCGGCAGAAAACCCCCATGACGGTGCTCTCCTCCACCACCCGCAGGTCGCACCACAGGGCCAACTCGAGGCCGCCGGCCACCGCATAGCCGGAAATCGCGGCGATCACCGGCTTGGACAGCATCATGCGGCTTGGTCCCATGGGGCCGTCGCCCCCGGGCGCCAGCCGGTTGCGGTGCGCCTCGTCGCCCAGCGCTTTCAAGTCGGCGCCCGAACAAAAATGACCATGGGCGCCATAAAACACCCCGATGCGGGCGTCTTCGTCGGCCTCGAAGGCGGCGAAGGCTTCGGCCAGCGCATCGGCGGTGGCGCGATCCACCGCGTTGCGCGCCTCGGGCCGATCGAGAATGATGGTTGTCACAAAGCCGTCGCGCTCCACTGTTACTGCCATGGGTCCCCCTTTTCCGCTTTTGCGTTCGCGTCATCTTAACTGATGGCGGGCGGGATGGTGATTTAACTTGGCAAGGCAGCTGTTTTGGGGCAAAAAGCGGCACAGGAACAAGCCCCCGGCATTTTCGTGCCCCGGGCGCGGCGCCCATTCGAAAAGACCTTCGCGGCGCCCCCTCGAAAACCCTTAAGGAGAACAAGCGGTGGCAAATGCTGGAAGCGACACCCTGAACACCCGACGCAAGCTTAGCGTCGGCGGCAAGGACTATGATTATTTTTCACTGCCGGCGGCCGCCGATCGCCTTGGCGATATTTCCAGCCTGCCCTTTTCGCTCAAGGTTCTGCTGGAAAATCTGCTGCGCTTCGAGGATGGTCGCACGGTGACCACCGACGATATTCAGGCGGTCGCCGACTGGCTCAAGGAGCGCCGCTCGAGCCGCGAGATCGCCTATCGTCCGGCGCGGGTGCTGATGCAGGATTTCACCGGCGTGCCGGCGGTGGTTGATCTGGCTGCCATGCGCGACGCCATGGTCGCCCTGGGCGGCGATCCCAAGCGGATCAATCCGCTCTCGCCAGTCGATCTGGTGATCGACCATTCGGTGATGATTGATGTTTATGGGGTCAAGGACGCGCTTGAGCGCAACATGGCAATCGAATTTGAGCGCAATGGCGAGCGCTATGCCTTTTTGCGCTGGGGCCAGGAGGCGTTTGACAATTTCCGCGTGGTGCCGCCCGGCGCCGGCATCTGCCATCAGGTCAATGTCGAACATCTCGCCCAGGTGGTGTGGACCGATGAGACCGGCGGGGCGCGCCTCGCCTATCCCGACACCCTGGTCGGCACCGACAGCCATACCACCATGGTCAACGGACTGGCGGTTCTGGGCTGGGGCGTGGGCGGCATCGAGGCCGAGGCGGCAATGCTCGGCCAGCCGATTTCCATGCTGATCCCCGAGGTTATCGGCTTCGAGCTGACCGGTGCTTTGCGCGAGGGCATCACCGCCACCGATCTGGTGCTGCGGGTGGTGGAGTTACTGCGCGAAAAGGGCGTGGTCGGCAAATTCGTCGAATTCTTCGGCCCTGGCCTCGAGGTGCTCAGCCTGCCCGACCGGGCGACCATCGCCAATATGGCGCCGGAATATGGCGCGACCTGCGGCTTTTTCCCGGTCGATGCGGAAACCATCCGCTATCTTGAATTTTCCGGCCGTGACGGCGCGCTGGTCGAGGCCTATGCCCGGGCCCAGGGCCTGTGGCACGATGCCGACACCCCGGCGCGGGTGTTCACCGATACGCTGTCGCTTGATCTGGCGACGGTGGAGACCAGCATTTCCGGCCCCAAGCGGCCACAGGACCGCATTGCGCTGACCAATTCGGCCCCCGCTTTCGAGGGGGTGCGCGAGCAGATGGGCGCGCCGGCCGGGCGCGCCGTCCCGGTGGACGGCGCCGACTATGCCCTGCGTGACGGCGATGTGGTGATCGCCGCCATTACCTCATGCACCAACACCTCGAACCCCTCGGTGCTGATGGCCGCCGGCCTGCTGGCGCGCAAGGCGGTGGAAAAGGGCCTGCGCAGCAAGCCCTGGGTGAAAACCTCGCTGGCCCCGGGCAGCCAGGTGGTCGCCGATTATCTCGAAAAGGCCGGCCTTCAGGATGCGCTCGACACCCTGGGTTTCGATATCGCCGGCTTTGGCTGCACCACCTGTATCGGCAATTCCGGGCCGCTGGATGCGCCGATTGCCGCGGCGGTGGAGGCCGAGGACATGCTGGTCACCGCGGTGCTGTCGGGAAACCGCAATTTCGAGGGGCGGATCAGCCCCCACGTCAAGGCCAATTATCTCGCCTCGCCGCCGCTGGTGGTGGCCTATGCGCTGGCCGGCTCGATGACCCGCGATCTTTACAAGGATCCGCTGGGCAAGGGGGCCGATGGCGAGCCGGTTTACCTGCGCGACATCTGGCCGACCAACGCCGAGGTCCGCGCCGCGATCGACGCCGCGCTGACCGCCGAGATGTTCCAGGCTCGTTATGCCGACGTGTTCAAGGGCACCGAGGCGTGGCGCGCGATCAAAACCCCGCCGAGCATGACCTATGACTGGGACGCCTCCTCGACCTATGTGCAGCACCCGCCGTTTTTTGAAAATCTGGCGCGCGAGCCCGGCGGCCTTGCTGATATCACCGGCGCCCGGCCGCTTGCCCTGCTGGGCGATTCGGTGACCACCGACCACATTTCGCCGGCCGGCAACATCAAGGCCGACAGCCCGGCGGGGGCCTATCTCATGGAACACGGCGTGGCCCAGAAGGATTTCAACTCCTATGGCTCGCGCCGCGGCAACCATCAGGTGATGATGCGTGGCACTTTCGCCAATATTCGCATTCGCAATGAAATGGCGCCCGGCACCGAGGGCGGGGTGACCCGCCACATGCCGTCGGGCGAGCAGATGCCGATCTATGATGCGGCGATGAAATATGCCGATGAGGGAGTGTCGCTGGTGGTGGTTGGCGGGGCCGAATATGGCACCGGCTCATCGCGCGACTGGGCCGCCAAGGGCACCAGTCTGTTGGGTGTCAAGGCGGTGCTGGTGGAAAGCTTCGAGCGCATTCACCGCACCAATCTGGTCTGCGTTGGCGTGTTGCCGTTGCAGTTCAAGCCCGGGGAGAGCCGCAAGACCCTGGGCCTGGACGGCTCGGAGACCTTCGATATTGTCGGCATCGCGGACGGCATTACGCCGGGTATGGATGTCACCGTGCGGGTGCACAAGGCCGATGGCTCGAGCCTGGAGACCACGGTTTTGTGCCGGATCGATACCGAGGACGAGGTTGATTACTACCGTCATGGCGGCATCCTGCAATATGTGCTGCGTCAGTTGGTTGGCGGCTGATACAAAGCGGCGGGGCATTTTGTGCGCCGCCGTTTTTGTTTGAAACCGACGACCTGCTTTCCCACCTAATTTAAAGACAAACAGCAAGGGCGGGAAATATGGTGCAAAGGGCGATGATCCGGTTTTTCAGGCTGGAAAGCGCGGGCGGAATTTTGCTGGTCGCGGCTGCGGCGCTGGCCTTGGTGTTCGACAATTCGACGCTATCCTCGCTTTATGACGCCCTGCTTACCCTGCCGGTGAGCTTCAGCATCGGCACACTGGGGCTGTCGAAACCGCTGGTGCTGTGGATCAACGATGGCCTGATGGCGATTTTCTTCCTGTTGGTCGGTCTTGAGCTCAAGCGTGAAATTCTGGAAGGCGAGCTGTCGTCACGCGCGCAAATCCTGTTGCCGAGCGTGGCGGCGCTGGGCGGCATTATTGCGCCGGCCACCTTTTATGTGGCGCTGAACGGGGGCGATGTAGCGGCGATGCGCGGCTGGGCGGTGCCGGTGGCCACCGACATCGCTTTTGCGCTGGGCGTGCTGTCGCTTCTGGGCAGCCGGGTGCCGGTCGGGCTTAAGGTTTTTCTGACCGCCATGGCAATTATCGATGACCTTGGCGCCCTGGTCATTATTGCCGCCTTTTACACCGCCGATCTGTCGCTGCTCTCCTTTATTCTGGCCGGTGCGGCGATCCTTGTCCTGCTGGCGCTCAACCGGCTCGGGGTTACCAGCATTGCCGCCTATATGCTGGTGGGCATCGCGCTTTGGCTGTTTGTCCTTAAATCGGGCGTGCACGCCACCCTTGCCGGGGTTATTCTCGGGCTGGTGATCCCGCTGCGCCCGGGCAAGGCCGGGGGGGCTTCGCCCCTGCGTCATCTGGAGCATATTTTGCACCCCTGGGTTTCCTATGGGGTGATGCCGCTTTTCGCCTTCGCCAACGCCGGCATTCATCTTGGCGGCCTGAGCCTGGCCGAGCTTTTCGCGCCGGTGCCCCTGGGCATTGCCGCCGGCCTGTTTGTGGGCAAGCAGCTGGGGGTGTTCGGCGCCTCCTGGCTGGTTATCCGCACCGGCCTGGCGCGCCTGCCCGAGGGGGTGACCTGGTGCTCGTTCTATGCGGTCAGCGTGCTAACCGGCATCGGCTTTACCATGAGCCTGTTTATCGCCGGGCTTGCCTTTGGCGGCGCTCCCGCCCTGGCGGCGCAGGCCCGCCTGGGCATTCTCGCGGGATCCATAATATCTGCGCTCGCCGGGTTCTTTTTGTTGCGTTGGGCGTTACGCACGGCGGCCCCCGCCAAAGCGTGACAGGCTTGCGGCGGGGCTGTTATTCTTTTGCATCTGTCCGGCCGGAAGGGGGCGATCATGAAAAAACTGCGAGTCGGCATCGCCGGCGTGGGCGGCGGTGTCGCGGCCTTGCATCTGGCCGCCTATCGGGGGCTTGAGGCGATCGAGCTGGTCGCCGGGGCGGACCCCGATGCGGCGGCGCTGGACCGGGTTGTGGGCGCATGGGGCATCCGGGGCTACGGCGATGTGGATGCGATGCTGGCGCGCGAGCGGCTCAATGTGCTGTGCGTCTGCACGCCGGCGCGCTATCACCGGCCGGTGGTGGAACAGGCCGCCCGCCACAAGGTTCACTGTCTGGTGGAAAAGCCGCTCGCGGTCACGCTGGAAGACGGCCGGGCAATGATCGAGGCCTGCGCGCGCGCCGGGGTCGCGCTTGGCTATGGCTCGAGCTATCGCAGCCTGAGCGCGGTGGCCCGGGCGCGCGAGATGATCGGTGGCGGCGAGATCGGCGAGGTCTCACTGATGATCGAGGTGGCGACTGGCGGCAACGGTCTGGCCGGATTTGCCGACCTGGGTCCCCATCACTACCCCGTCGGCGGGCCCGGCGGGGCCGGCATGGGGCTGATGGACCACGGCATTCATGCGGTCGATATTTTTCGCTGGTTCATGGACTGCGAGGTGGCGACGGTTTGCGGCCGGGGGATTTATTCCGGCGGCGCGCCGGTCTCGGAACATCTGACCATGACCTTCGAGACCGGCGCGGTTGGCCATGTGATCCTCAACACTGTTTCCCGGGCCACCCGACTGCCCGCGGAAGGGATTTTCAGTAAGGGCGGCGGCTGGACGCCGGATGGCGAGCTGGTGCTGGATGGCCGCTGGGATGAAAACCCGATCAGTTTCGAGGTTTATGGCGCAACCGGCTCCTTGCGGATCTTTCCCTATGCGGAACAGCTCTTTGTCTTTACGGAAAACGGGGTCAAGCCGGTGGCGCTGGAAAGCTGCCCCATGCCGGGAAATTTTGCCCGCCAGATGGCGGGGTTCGCCGCTAGCATTCGCGATGCCCGCCCGCCCGAGATTGCCGCCAGCGACGGCCTGGAGGCCCTCCGGGTGGTTCTGGCCGCCTATGAAAGCAATGAAAAACAGGCGGTTATCAGCCTGGTGTAAGCTCTCTTATACAATTGCCGCGCCGAGATAGTCCTGGGCCTGCATCTCGACTAATCGGGAGACGGTGCGGGCGAACTCGAAGCTGCCGTCGCCGTCGGGATAGAGTGCCTCGGGCGGCGCGGCGGCCGAGCACACCAGTTTGACCCGATGATCATAAAGGGTGTCGATCAGGGCAACGAAGCGTTTGGCCTCATTGCGGTTTTCCGGTCCCATCCGGGGGATGTCGGCGAGGATGACGGTGGTGTATTCGCGGGCAATGGCCAGATAGTCGGCCGCGCCCAGCGGCTGTTCGCACAGCTCGGCAAAGGAGAAGCGCGCCACCCCCCGGGCGGCCTGGGGGACCACCAGGGTGCGGCCCTGCACCTCAAGGGTTTGCTCTTCGCCACACGCCGCATCGGTCAGGCGGCGAAAGGTGGCGTCGAGCCGCGCGGCGGCGGCCTCGTCCAGCGGGGTGTGATAGACAGCTACCCCCTTGAGCCGTTCCAGCCGGTAATCGGTCGGGCTGGCCAGGCACAGCACGTCGAGCCGGTGGGTGAGCATATCGATGGTGGGCAAAAACAGATCGCGGTTCAGGCCGTCCTTGTAAAGCTCGCCCGGGGCGCGGTTCGAGGTCAGCACCGGCACCACTCCGGCATCGAGCAGGGTCTCGAACAGGCGGCCCAGAATCATCGCATCGGCCACATCGCTGACCTGAAACTCGTCAAAGCACAGCAACAGCGCCTCGTCGGCGATTTTGCGCGCCAGTGGCGGGATCGGGTCGTCGCCTTCAACGCCCTGTGCCGCCCGCTCGGCCTCGCTCAGTCCCCGCCAGCGGTGAAGCGTGGCGTGGACATCGAGCATGAAAGCGTGGAAATGCACCCGCCGTTTGGGCTCGATCGGGGCGAGATCGAAGAACAGGTCCATCAACATCGATTTGCCCCGTCCGACATCGCCGAAAATATAAAGTCCTTCGGGTGTGGGCTCGCGGTTGCGCTTGAAGCGGGCGAACAGCCCCTCATCACGCATCGCCGGGCGGTAATTGGCCAGCCGGTTATGGAGAATCTGAAGCTTTTCGACCGCCAGTTCCTGCATCGGATCGGCGCGCAGGGCGCCGCCCTGGACCATGGCGCGATAGGCGGAAAGTGGGCCGTTGGGCATGGCGGGCGCTGGCGCTCAGGTCTGACTGGCGCTCAGGCCTGGCGCTCCATGGCCATTTTCTTGATTTCGGCGATCGCCTTGGCCGGGTTGAGGCCCTTGGGACAGGTGTTCGAGCAGTTCATGATGGTGTGGCAGCGATAGAGCCGGAACGGATCCTCGAGGAAGTCGAGGCGCTCGCCGGTATGCTCGTCACGGCTGTCGGCCAGCCAGCGATAGGACTGCAACAAGGCGGCCGGGCCGAGATAGCCGTTTTCGTCGTTCCACCAGTAGCTCGGGCAGGAGGTCGAGCAGGAGGCGCACAAGATACATTCGTAAAGCCCGTCGAGCTTTTCCCGCTCTTCGATGCTTTGCAGCCTCTCGCCATCGGACGGGGCCGGGGTCTCGGTCTTGAGCCAGGGCTCGATGGCGGCATATTGGGCGTAAAAATTGGTCAGGTCGGGCACCAGGTCCTTGACCACTTTCTGGTGCGGCAGCGGGGTGATCTTGACATCGCCCTTGATCTCGTCGATGCCCTTGGTGCAGGCCAGCGTATTGACGCCGTCGATATTCATGGCGCAGGAGCCGCACACCCCCTCGCGGCAGGAGCGGCGGAAGGTCAGGGTGCTGTCGATCTCGTCCTTGATCTTGATCAGCGCGTGCAGCACCATCGGGCCGCAGTCGTCAAGGTCGATCTCATAGGTGTCGATCCGCGGGTTCTCGCCGTCGTCCTCGCTCCAGCGATAGACCTGGAAGCGCTTGACATTCTTGGCGCCATCGGGCGCCGGAAAGGTTTGGCCTTTTTTGATCCGGGAGTTTTTCGGGAGGGCAAACTCAACCATTCTTTACGTACCTTTCTGATCCGCGTCTCAGTAAACCCGCGCACGCGGTTCAATATAGTCAACTTCATCGGTCAACGTATAAGTATGCACCGGCCGGTAATCGAGGCTCACCTTGCCGGCGTCGTCGACTGTGGCCAGGGTGTGCTTCATCCAGTTTTCGTCGTCGCGCTCGGCGTAATCCTCGCGGGCGTGCGCGCCGCGGCTTTCCGTCCGCTCCAACCCGCCTTCGAGAGTAACCAGGGCTTGGCGCATGAGATTGTCGAGCTCCAGGGTTTCCACCAGGTCGCTGTTCCACACCAGCGAGCGGTCCGAGACGCACAGATCGTCCATTTTCCGCCAGTGTTCGGCAAGCTCGTCATGGCCTTTCTCGAGGCCTTCGCCGGTGCGGAACACCGGGGCCTTGCTTTGCATGGTGTGCTGCATGGCGAGGCGCAACTCGGCGGTTGGTGTCGAGCCGCTGGCGTAGCGATATTTGTCAAGCCGGGCGATCGAGGCCTGCCCGGCATCATCCGGCAGGGTTTTCAGGGCTTGCCCCCCGGCCAGCAGCTCGGCGGCGGTTTCGGCGGCGGAGCGGCCGAACACCACAATGTCGAGCAGCGAATTGCAGCCCAGCCGGTTGGCGCCATGGACCGAAACGCTGGCCGCTTCGCCGGCGGCCAGCAGGCCGGGCACCACCGCGTCCGGGTCGCCATCCTTGGGGCAGAGCACTTCGCCGCGATAATTGGTTGGAATGCCGCCCATGCAGTAATGGGCGGTCGGCAGCACCGGAATCGGCTCCTTGGTGACGTCGACGCCGGCGAAAATCCGCGAGGATTCGGAAATGCCGGGCAGCCGTTCGGCCAGCATTTCCGCTGGCAGATGATTGAGATGCAGATAGATATGGTCCTTGCGCGGGCCAACCCCGCGGCCTTCACGGATTTCCACCGTCATGGCGCGGCTGACCACATCGCGCGAGGCCAGATCCTTGGCCGAGGGCGCATAGCGCTCCATGAAGCGCTCGCCTTCGGAGTTGACCAGATAGCCGCCTTCGCCGCGCGCGCCTTCGGTGATCAGCATGCCGGCGCCGTAAATGCCGGTGGGGTGGAACTGGACGAACTCCATGTCCTGAAGCGGCAGGCCGGCGCGCAGCACCATGCCGCCGCCGTCGCCGGTGCAGGTATGGGCCGAGGTGCAGGAAAAATAGATCCGGCCATAGCCGCCGGTGGCCAGCACCGTGATATTGGCATGGAAGCGATGCAGCGTGCCATCGTTGAGGTCGAGGGCCATCACGCCGCAGCATTCGCCGTCGACCATGATCAGATCGAGCACGAAATATTCAATAAAGAAGGTGGCGTCGTGTTTGAGGGACTGCTGGTAGAGCGTGTGCAACAGGGCATGGCCGGTGCGGTCCGCCGCCGCGCAGGCGCGGGGCACCGGGGTCTTGCCGAAATCGCTCATATGGCCGCCGAACGGCCGCTGGTAAATCTGGCCCTTTTCGGTGCGCGAGAACGGCAGGCCGAAATGTTCGAGCTCATAGACGGTTTCCGGCGCCGCCCGGCACATATATTCGATGGCGTCCTGGTCGCCCAGCCAGTCGGAGCCTTTGACGGTGTCATACATATGCCAGCGCCAGTTGTCATCGCCCAGATTGCCCAGACTGGCGGCGATCCCGCCCTGGGCGGCCACGGTGTGGCTGCGGGTCGGAAACACCTTGGTCAGGCAGGCGGTCTTCAGGCCCTTTTCGGCCATGCCAAAAGTGGCCCGCAGCCCGGCGCCGCCGGCGCCGACCACCACGACATCGTAACTATGATCGGTAATAGGATAGGTGTTGTTCATCGGCTCTCAGCCCCCGAAGGAAATTTTCAGCACCGCAAAGGCGCTCATGGTCGCAAAGAAATAACAGGCGAAGGTCACCGCCATCAGGCTCGCCACCTTTAATCCTTCGACATGAATGTAATCTTCGATGATCTCCTGCGCGCCGGCGCGCAGGTGAAAAAACCCGACGCCGATAAACAGCAGCATCAGGATCGCCGCCAGCGGGTCCCTCAGCCAGGCGACCACGGTGGCGTGATCGGCGCCGGCGAGTCCGACCAGCGAGGCGATAAACCAGACGGTCAGCGGAATGAGCGCCACCGCCCCCAGTTTCTGGTGCCACCAGGCCTGCGCGCCGGATTTTGCCGACCCCAGTCCGCGGACCCGGCCCAACGGTGTGCGTAAGCTCATGATTTATCCCCCCAAAACCGAATAGCCAAAGCCCCAGGCCACCAGGGTGAGCAGCACGGAAAGCACCAGCACCGCGATACCCGCCCGCCGGGCGGTGTCAAGCTCGAAGCCCAGACCGGTGTCCCAGAACAGGTGCCGGATGCCTGACAGCATGTGATACATCAAGGCCCAGGTGAAGCCAAACAGGATGAGTCGGCCCAGGATGCTGGCGAAAAAACCCTGCACCAGCGCAAAATAGTCCGGCCCGGTTGCGGCGGCGATCAGCCACCAGGCAAGCAGGATGGAGCCAATCCCCAGCGCGGCGCCGGTCGCGCGATGCAGGATCGACATCGCCATGGTGAGATACCAGCGATGGACCTGCAAATGCGGTGAAAGCGGGCGATTGTCACTAGCCATGGACGCTTCCTTGATTTTTCATAGATCACGATGTGTGGTTGTGGCCGCCATTTTAGGCCTGGATCGCGTCAGGTCAATGCCTCACACCGTCCGGGAGCGGGATTTTTATCGTCGGGGCATCAGCGCCCAATAATCAAGATCGAGCAGCACCGCCTCGTCATAACCGCCCCCCGGAGTTTTTTCCGGGTGGTCGGCGCACGGGTGGTCGCGGGTGGCGATGGTGCGCAGACGCAGCGCGCCGACATCAGCGCGGCCGGGGATTTGCGCCTTGTCCAGCACCTGCGACCAGGCGAACACCGTATTGCCGCCAAAGGCGGGGTTGACGTGACGGCCGGCGTTGATGGCGGCGATAAGACAG
>Ga0114931_10000734_pt1 | contig 40831 bp, 37 predicted proteins | sample 2SBtaG_FD_89579 | JGI IMG/M metagenome (GOLD analysis project Ga0114931, IMG submission 89579) | Deep subsurface microbial communities from Kolumbo volcano to uncover new lineages of life (NeLLi) - 2SBTROV14_V59a metaG | ecosystem: Environmental > Aquatic > Marine > Volcanic | place: Kolumbo... | reverse complement strand
GGGGGAGGCTCGGCGAAGCCGAGGGGGCGCTGCTGCGCCCCAGACAAACGGTGCTAGTCCCGCGTTGCGCGGCGCAGCCGCGCGTGCGAAGCAGCCATCGCTTCGATGGAAACGCGGGACTAGGGTGCGCTCCGCAGCGCGAGCTGGCCGCACGCCGCGGCGACGTCGCTGCCGCCGCTGTAGCGCCGGTGTGTGGGGATGCCTGCGTCGCGGAGCACCGTGCGGAACGCGTTTTCGCGCTCGATGGAGCTCGGACTGAAAGGGTCGTCGTCGCCGTCGGCAATGGCGTTGTAGGGGATGACGCTGACGCGCGGGCGCAGGCCGGTGCTGGTGCGGAAGTCGAGTACCAGCGCGGCCAGGTCCCGCGCATGCTCCGTCGAATCGTTGACGCCGTTCAAGAGCGTGACCGCCCACAGCGGCGCGAGCCCGGTGACCTCGGCGTGTTCCCGCGCGGCGTCGAGCACAGCTTCGAGTGGGTGGGCCGTGGTCACCGGCATGAGCTGCCGGCGCGTCGCGGGCTGCGCGCTGCCTATCGAGATCGCGAGCCGAACGCGCGGTGCCCGCTCGGCCAGGCGCCGGATCCCCGCCGGCAGCCCCGATGTGCACACCGTGATGGCCCGCGCGTCGATGGCCATGGCGCCGGGATCCGTCATCACGGCGATCGCTCCGAGCACGCGCTCGATGTTCGAAAGCGGTTCGCCCATGCCCTGGAACACCACGCCGTGCACGCGCGGCCCGCCGCCGTTCGTGCGCGCCCGCGAACCGAGGCCCTGCTGCACGTGCCGGACCTGCTCGACGATCTCCCACGTGTCCAGGTTGCGCGACAGCCCGAGCCGTCCAGTTGCGCAGAACGCGCAGCCGAGAGCGCATCCGACCTGCGAGCTGACGCACACGGCGTAGCGGCCGGCGCGCTCCAGCGGAATGCGCACCGTCTCGAAGCGCAGGCCGTCCGCGGCTTCGAACGCGAACTTCACGAACGGGTCGAGCGCGCTCTCGCGCCGGTCGACCTCGGTCAACGCGGGCACTTGACCGACGGCGCGCGCGGCGTCGAGCGCGACGCGGCGCACATGCGCGACGTACTCCGGCAGCCGCCCGATTCGGTGCACCGCCGCCACGATCCGCCGCGACTCCGCGGCGCTCATCGTGGGGGCCGCCGCGGCGAGGGCTTCCGGAAGGAGTGCCTGGAGGGCGAGCAACGCCTACTCCGGCGCTTCCGCTGCAGGGCGGCGCCGGGCGAAGAAATTCGCGACCTTGTCGAGTGTGTTGACGGGGCCGCGGCCCGGCCGCCGTTCATGGACCGTCGCTCCGACGCGGCGCATCCAGGCCATCTCTTCGGCGTCGAGCGGGCCCTTGTCGAGCGCGGCGAACGCGCCGTCGAGCTCCTCGCCGTTCTTCGGGCCGCACAGCGATACGTCCACGTCGGGGTTCGAAAGCACGAAGCGATAGCAGTCCGTGGCGGTGGGCGTGCGCTCTCCCTCGGGAACGAAAGACGGATCGAGCAACGAGCCCCAGCGCGTTGCAGTGAACGCGAGCACGCCCGGCCGCCGCTCCGCCGTGTCCAGCAGCGGGAACACCTCGCGCTCGGCTCCGGTGTGGGCGGCATTGTAGCGCGCCATGATCGCTTCGAAGCGGTCATCGTCGATCATGCGCGCGAAGCTCGGGCGGTGGTGGCACGAGATCATGAGGTGACGTGCCTTGCCCTCGTCACGCAGCTCGAGCGCGGCGTCGATGATGCGCTCGGGCGGCATGTCGCTCCACCAGCTGAGCGTGAGGATGTCGACGTAGTCGGTCTTGAGTCCCCTCAGCGCCTTCTCGACCCACGGCCGCACCAGGAGCGCGGAGCGCGAGTAGGTCTGGATCGCGATGCACATCGACTCGCGGTCCTTCGCAGCCACGCTGCGCACGCCTTCGGCGAAGCGGCCGGTGCGGCGCATTCCCCAGAAGAAGAAGTTGATGCCGCGCTCGTACGCCCGCTCCAGGTCGCTGCCGCCGACCCCGTAGCTCGACCCGATGGCGAGGCGGCTCACCGGAAGGTCGGTCCGCCCGAACTCGAGCTTGTCCCAAAGCGCTGTCATGGCAGAGAGTCTAGGTCGCCTGGCGGGTTCGGTAAGCCCCTGGCCTTGAACCGGCTGGCCGACCTTGCTATGCTTCGGCGCATGCATGGACGAGTTCTTCTTCTGGTGGGGGTTCTGGGGCTGTCCGTCGCCTGCTCGTCGGGCGACCAGACGAGCAGCAGCGGCGGGGCATCCGGCGCGGCGGGCGTCGGTGCGACGGGCGGCAGCGGCGCAACCGGCGGCAGCGCAGCGGGCGGCAGCGGCGGCTCGGCCGCGTCCGGTGGTGCGGCGGGCAGCGGAGCCGTCGGGGGCGGCGGTGGTAGCGCAGGGCAGGGTGCAGCGGGCACGGACGGCGGAGCTGGTAGCGGCGGTGCAGCCGGCGCGGCGGGGGCCGGCGGCACCGACGCCGGACCGCTCACCGCGGCGAAGTGCTTTGACGGGCAGTACGTCAACGGCAACACCGGCGGCCCCAACTACGATCAGTTCAGTCCGGTCATCGGCTCGCACTGCGAGGGCACGAACATGCAGGACATCAAGGGTGTCCAGAAAGTCGTGTTCCTGGGCGACTCGGTCACCGTCGGCACTCCGCCTACGGACGTGAACCCGGGTGCGGTGTACCGCGCGATCCTCGCGAAGAAGCTGGCGAAGCTCTTCAACCTCACGCCGCCTGGGCCGCTCTGGGGCGGAGCCGACGTCATCAAAGGCGTGGCTGCGCCGCATGAGTCGGGGGACTTCATCAGCTGCGCCAAGTGGGGTGCGCGCACGGATGACCTGATGAAGGACAACCAGCAGGTCACCGACTGCATCCCTGCCGGCGCGCGTGACAAGCACTACCTCGTGATCATGACGATGGGCGGCAACGACATCGACGCGATCACCAAGGACGGCGGCGGCACCAGTCCGGCGAAGACGATCCCCCAGCTGTGGCAGGACGCGCAGAGCTTCGTGCAGCTCCTGCGCGACGCGGTGACCTGGATGAAGGACCTGAAGAACGTACCTGGTGGCGTCGATGTGGTGTTCGCCAACAACTACGAGTTCACGGACGGCACGGGCGACGTCAAGAGCTGCTCCAGCTCCGCCCTCGCTGGCATCCAGCCCTGGCAGGACCTGCAGGCCCAGAAGAATATCGTCATCTGGACGGAGGAGCAGTACATGAAGATCGCCGTCGACACGCAAAGCGACATGATCTTCATGCTGGAGAGCTTCTGTGGGCACGGCTACAAGCGCAACGACCCGACCGCGCCCTGCTACCGGGGGCCGAACGAGCCGCTCTGGTTCGACCTGACGTGCATCCATCCGAACGCAGCCGGTCACGCCGCGTTGGCGCAGCTTTTCTACGACACCATCGCCCAGTAATCGAAAGCGGCGCGACGAAATCTGGTCCGCTGGCGGGCTTTGGGCGCTAGTCTCCCGGGCTCGATGAGCTGCCGTATCTTCCCGCTTGCGCTCGGCGTTCTGATCGCCCTGGGCGCCACGACTGCATCGGCGGAGCCGGGCGAGGACGCTCCGGCCGGCGACGACGCTGCCGCGAGCAGCGACGCGGCGCCGGAGCCCGACGCGACTGCCGAAGACGACGCTGCCGCGAGCAGCGACACGGCGCCGGACGCTGGAGCGGAAGGCGCGGAGGGCCCGAGGAACTTCGTCGGAGCCGACGTGGGCTTCCTCGTCCCGGTCGGCAAGCTCGGCGACACGACGGGCGTGATGCTCGGAGGTCTCGTCAAGTACGCGCGCGGCCTCGCTCCGGGCGCCGGCATCACGGCGCGCGTAGGTTACCTCTACGGGCTGTCCACGACGACCACCGTCAACAACGTCAGCTACAAGTACGGATTGAGCGACGTGCCGCTCTGGGTCGGCGGGCACTACTTCATCGCCGGCGCGTGCAGAGGATTCCACATCGGCGGCGAGCTCGGTCTGAACGTGCTCTCGGTGCGTGTCGGCGGCTCGTCCGCCACGCGGGCGAAGGTCGGCTTCAACGTCCTGCCGGGCTACCGGATCGGGGACCTCGACATCCAGGCGCAGCTGTCGCTGGTCGACATCGGACACCCAGGGGACACGTTCGCCCTCGGCGCGACCGTCGGCTACGACTTCGCGAAGTTCTGAGCTACGGCCCGAAACGCAGCCTGCCGAAACGGGCTGCCTTGTGGAAGTTGCCCTGACCGAGGATGGGCGACCAGGCCATCGCGTCGCGCTGGCCGTCCTTGAAGCTGTAGAGATTTGCCCGCCAGATGTCACCAGGGTGCGCCGGCACGCGGGCGCTCGTGCGGGTGAGCGCGCTCCACGGCAGCGCCATCTCGATCGTGTAGCGGTCCTTGCCCACGTGCGCCGCGCGCTGGAGGTGGGCCGACCACTCCTGGTGGCCGAAGCGCCGCGCGGGGCCGGAGCCCGTGATGGGCTGGTTGTAGTCGTCGAAGCGCGTGTCCCAGACCGCTCCGGCGGTGTCGACCTGGATCTCGAAGTAGTTCTTGTTGTTGCCCGGATTGCCGGGCTGCAGCATCAGCTCGACCCCGGAAGCGCGCTCCCAGATGTGCGGGTCGACGTCGCCGCGCTTGAACGGCGTGGACGGCGTGGCGTCGTAGACGGTGAAGCCGACGTACAGGTTGTCAGCGTCGCCGAGCATCTTCGCCGAGGCGTTGACGTGCGACGCGGAATTCGCCTTGCCGCTGCCCGGATTCACGAACAGCCCCGTGGAGACCGCGCTCTGCCACGCCGGCTCGGAGAGCCGCCCATCCACGTGGACCGCCTGCTCTGCCACGTGCTGCACGTCGAGCTCGGGCAACTGGCCGTCGCTGCGATCGGACGGCTCGGGCAGCTTGTCGTGGTGGCATCCCCGAGCCAGAAGCAGCAGGCAAACAAGGCCGAGCTTGCGCGAAGTCATCGAGGGGGACGCTACCCGCCCGGCACCGGGAAGCAAGGGCCAGTCACCGCCCCGCGGATGCAACGCTCGTCGGACGTGCTTACATTGAAACAATGACCGGCGCCTGGGCGAAGCTGCTTCCTCCTCAAGTCGTCCAGATCGCGCTGGTGCTGTTCCTGTCGTTCCTCATCGGATTCGAGCGCGAAGAGCACAAGACGAAGACGACGCACTACGCGTTCGGCGGCGTCCGCACCTTCCCGCTGATAGGGATCGTCGGCTACGTGCTCGCGCTTCTGGCCGGGCCGGAGGTGTTGCCGCTGATCCTGGGATTCGTGGTGGTCGGGGCGTTCATGCTGGTCTCGTACCGCCACAAGCTCTCGACCTCGGAGACGTCCGGCGTGACGACCGAGATGAGTGGCCTGCTCGTCTACCTGATCGGCGCTGTCGTCTACCAGAAGCTGTACTGGCTGGCGGCGACGCTCGCCGTGGTGGGCGTGCTGCTGCTCGAGCTCAAGTCCGCGCTGGAGAAGCTCACGTCGCGCATCGCCGGCGAGGAGATCATCGCCTTCGCCAAGTTCCTGCTCCTGTCGGTGGTGATCCTGCCGATCGTACCGAACGAATCGTTCACCGTATTCGATCTGAATCCGTTCAAGACGTGGCTGGTCGTCGTGGCGGTGTGCGGCGTGTCCTACGGCAGCTACGTGCTGCAGAAGGTGCTCGGCGGGCGGGGCGGGATCCTGTTCGGGGCGCTGCTCGGTGGGGCCTACTCGTCCACGGTGACGACCATCGCGCTGGCGCGGCGGGCCAAGGCGCACCGAGCGCCGAACGTGTTTGCTGGCAGTATCCTGGCCGCCTCCGGCGTGATGTACGCGCGGCTCGTGGTGTTGGTGTTGTTCTTCAACCCACCGCTAGGCGAAAGGCTCGCGCCGGGTTTCCTCCTTCTCGCGGCGCTCGCCGGCCTTTCGGGTTGGCTCCTGACGCGCCGCAAGCACCAGGAAGACGACGGCACCTCCGAGGTTGCCACAAAGAACCCGCTGGAGCTGGGCACGGCCTTCGCGTTCGCCGCGATCTTCGTTGGCATGCTGGTCCTGACGCGGCTCGCGTCCGAACACCTGGGTCACCGCGGCGTCTACGGTCTGGCCGGGATCATGGGCGTGACGGATGTCGACCCGTTCATCCTCGGCGTGACGCAGAGCTCGGCGACGACGCTCCACGTCGCGGCGATCGCGATAGCGCTGGCGGCCGCGAGCAACAATTTGATCAAGGGTATCTACGCGCTGAGCATCTCCGACCGCGCAACCGGTCGGCTTTCGATGTGGCTGCTGTTCGGGCTCGCCGTCCTCGGGCTGGTGCCGATCGCTTTATTGTAGCTATCGAGGTGTGCTTCGTCACAACATCGGGGCCCCCTCGACCGGGAGTCTCCATGACCGATGTCAACGATGCCACCGCCCTCGCCGAGCTCGTACGCGAGCGAAACGCTACCCCCCTCGAGCTCGTCGACGATGCCGTCGCGCGAATCGAGCGGCTGAACCCCGAGCTCAACGCGGTGATCTGCCCGATGTTCGACCAGGCCCGTGAAGCGGCCCATGGCGAGCTGCCGGACGGACCGTTCAAGGGCGTGCCGTATCTGCTCAAGGATATCCTCGCGGCGTGCAAGGACGTGCCGCTGACTTCCGGTTCGCGCATGCTGAAGGACTTCGTGCCGGACCACGATAGCGAGCTTGTTGCCAGGCTGCGACGCGCGGGGTTCATCTTCGTCGGCAAGACCAATGCGCCGGAGTTCGGTTTCCTGCCGACCACGGAGCCACTTCTGTACGGTCCCACGCACAACCCGTGGGACACCGCCTACACCGTGGGTGGTTCCAGTGGTGGGTCGTCGGCGGCAGTGGCAGCGCGCATCGTGCCGGCCGCACACGCCAACGACGGCGGCGGTTCGATCCGCATCCCCGCGTCATGTTGCGGCCTGTTCGGGCTCAAGCCGACGCGCGGTCGCATCACGCTCGGTCCCGACCTGGGCGACATCATGAACGGCCTGGTGGTCGAACACGCTGTCACGCTCAGCGTGCGTGACAGCGCCGCGATCCTCGATGCCACACAGGGCCCGATGCCCGGCGATCCGTACTTCGCGCCGCCGCCCGCGCGCCCCTACGTCGAGGAAGTGAAAGCGCCGCCCGGCAAGCTCCGCATCGCGTTCAGCGTGCGGGCGCCGACCGGCGTGGATGTGCACGCGGACTGCATTGCAGCCGTCAAGGACGCGGCGAAGCTCTGCGAAGAGCTCGGGCATCATGTCGAGGAGAAGGACCCGCCGATCGCCGGCGACATGCTGAGCCAGGCGTTCATGGTGCCGTGGACGGCCGGTGCGGCTGCGACGCTCGACGGCATGGGTATGCTCAGCGGCACGACGGCCACCCCGGACAACGTGGAACCGCTCAGCATGGCGCTGGCCGAGATGGGGCGCGGGCACAGCGCTTCGGCATATCTCGTCGCGGTGAGCCTGTTGCAGCGCATCGCGCGCGAGGTCGCGCGCTTCATGGAGCAGTACGACGTATGGCTGACGCCGACGCTTGCCGAGCCGCCGCTTCCACTCGGCAGTTTCGATGCTCCGGAGGGCAATCCGATCGCGCCGTTGATGCGCGCCGCCGCCTTCGCGCCGTTCACTCCGATCCAGAACGTCACCGGTCAGCCTGCGATGAATGTCCCGCTTTTCTGGAACAACGCGGGGCTGCCGATCGGCGCACACTTTATCGGGCGCTACGGAGACGAAGCCAGTCTGTTCCGGCTCGCGGCGCAGCTCGAAAAGGCGCGTCCCTGGATCGATCGCAAGCCGCCGCTGTGCGCCTGATGTGCGACCGACGGTTCGGTCGCATCCTGTATGCGTCGCGTCATGCATGTGCCGCCGCGTATTTGTGGCAGTTCTGCGGGCGCGGCGACAATCTATCCCCGATGCTTGACGGGGCGCTTCATCGACCCCATTGTTAACTTCGCTTGAGTGACAGTTCGTGAGGCGGGAAACATCTCCCGCTCCGCTGGCACGGGGCAATCGGGCGCGGGGCAGATGTTCGCCTGCGCTCCGTCTTCGGTTGCGCGGCTTCGGGAATACTCGAGCCCGCCCGGGGATTGGAAAAGCACTTGACGGGAGCGCCTCCCGGCAGCTCCGGAAGGAGGGGACAGGATGGACATGGATAGCGACGAGACCAGAGTCTCCCTGGTCGTCATGGAGGCGGGCGCAGGTTGGCCCGAGATGGCCGGCGCTCATCACGCGCCGAATTCGGTGGTCGAAGCGCAGCTTGCAGGCGAGCCGCCCGCGGATTTCGCGGGGCGGGTCAAGCACCGCATGGGCTCGCTCGATGGTCCGATCGTGTTCGGGCTGATCGCCACCAACGGAAGCATGGATGCTGCATCCGTCGAGCTACGCGAAGACATCGCGCGCGCGGCGTGTCGGCACATGGCATCGGCCGAGGGTGGCGAGCTCTTGCTGGTGGCCGACGAGAGCGTCGCCGATGACGTCCGTCACAGTCTGATGGCCCTGGCTGGGGGCCTGTGCGGCGAGCTCGCGGGCGACAACGTGTCGGTGCGTGTCCGCTTCCCCGAGACGCGCATCGACAGCGGACTCGTGCCCACGGCGCCCGTAGCGGAACCCGTCGTCGCAGAGACAGGCTGAGCGCCGCTCTTCCTGCCCAGGCGAGGTCGCCGTCACATCCGTGTCTTGACACGCCGCGTCATGGTGCTTATCCATGCGGCCGGGCTGCAGGCGTCTCGTGCGCCCGCCGGGAGGAACCGACATGGAGAGCAGCAACGGCGCCCACAGGGTCGCCATCGTCGCAGGGCTCCGTACCCCGTTTGCCAAGCAGAGCACGGCGTACAGGGATCTGTCGGCGCTTGATCTGGGCAAGCTCGTCGTCGCCGAGCTCCTGCAGCGCACCAGCATCGATCCGGCCGAGATCCAGCAGGTGGTCTACGGCCAGGTCGTGCCGTCGCTGAGCGCGCCGAACATTGCGCGCGAGATCGTGCTGGGGACCGGAATGCCGCGCGATATCCAGGCGTACAGCGTCTCGCGCGCCTGCGCGACCAGCTACCAGTCCGCCGTGAACGTTGCCGAGGCAATCATGGCGGGTGCCATCGACTGCGGCGTCGCCGGCGGCGCAGACAGCGCCAGCGATGTGCCGATCGCCGTCAGCAAGAAGCTCGCCGAGGCACTGATCAAGGCCAGCCGGGCGCGCTCGGTCGGGCAGCGGCTCGCCGCGTTCAAGGGGCTCTCCGCACAGGATCTCGTACCGGTGCCGCCGGCGCTCGAGGAACCGTCCACGGGGCTGACCATGGGCGAGAGCGCGGAGAAGATGGCCAAGGAAAACGGCATCACCCGCCAGGCACAGGACGAGTTCGCACATCGCAGCCACAGTCTGGCCGCGAAGGCGTGGGAGGACGGTCGCTTCGAGGAAGAGGTGATGCACGTCTTTGTGCCGCCCCGCTACGAGCCGTTCGACGAGGACAACCTGGTGCGTCGCGATTCGTCGCTCGAGAGCTACGCCAAGCTCAAGCCGGCATTCGACAGGAAGCACGGCACCGTCACCGCCGGCAACAGCTCGCCGCTCACCGACGGCGCCAGCGCGCTCGTGCTGATGAATGCGGACAAGGCCAAGGCCGAGGGCCGGGACGTGCTCGGCTACATCAAGGCCTACGCCTTCGCGGCGCTGGACCCCGCCGGGCAGATGCTCATGGGGCCGTCGTACGCCACGCCGATGGCACTCGAACGCGCAGGCATCGAGCTCGGGGATCTGGACCTGATCGACATGCACGAGGCTTTCGCCGCGCAGATCCTGAGCAACACCCAGGCCTTCGGGAGCGACCGCTTCGCGCAGGAAAAGCTCGGGCGGAAGAAGAAGATCGGCGAGGTCAACTGGGAGAAGTTCAACGTCAACGGCGGGTCGATCGCGGTCGGCCACCCATTTGCGGCGACCGGGGCGCGCCAGATCACGCAGACACTCCGCGAGCTCGAGAGACGGGGCGGCAGACTCGCGCTGTGCACGGCGTGCGCAGCCGGTGGGCTCGGGGCCGCGATGGTACTGGAGGCGGCGTGATGGAAGCGAAAAAGAACGGCAATGGATCGGCAGCGCATGCGCTTCTGTCGCTGGAGAAGCGTCCCGACGGCGTCGCCGTGGTGAGCATGGATGTCCCGGACGAAACGCTGAACACGCTCAAGAGCACGTTCGCCGATGATTTCGCGCGGCTGTTCGACGAGCTCGACAACGACAACGAGGTGAGGGCCGTCGTGTTCACATCGGGCAAGCCAGACAGCTTCCTCGCCGGCGCCGACATCAACATGATCAAGGGCGTCGGGACGGCCGTCGATGCGGCGGAGATCTCGCGGATCGGGCACCGCGCCATGGAGCGGCTCGAGAGCTTCCGCGTACCGGTGGTCGCCGCCATCCACGGTGCCTGCCTCGGCGGCGGCCTGGAGCTGGTGCTGGCGTGCCGTGCCCGCGTCGCAAGCGACGACCGGAAGACCAAGTTCGGTCTACCCGAGGTGCAGCTTGGCCTGCTGCCGGGCATGGGCGGGACGCAGCGTCTGCCGCGACAGATCGGGGTGCAGGTTGCGCTCGACCTCATGCTCACGGGCAAGCAGGTGGACTCGAAGCGCGCGCGGCGCATGGGTCTGGTCGACGAGGTGGTACCGCAGGCCATCCTGCTCGAGGTGGCGGTAGAGCACGCGCTGCGCCTGGCAGGCGAGGTGCAGAAGAAGGAAGGGCCTCTCGATCGTCTGAAGCATCTGCTGGACAAGGGCGAGCTGTCCGACCGCGCGCTCGCCGACAACCCCCTCGGGCGCAAGCTCCTGTTCGACCAGGCGAAGAAGCAGCTGCTGTCGAGGACGCACGGGAACTATCCCGCACCCGAGCGCATCGTCGATGTCGTGCGAGCCGGTCTCGAGGGCGGCATGGAAAAGGGCCTGGAGGCCGAAGCCAGCGCTTTCGGTGACCTGGTCGTGAGCGCGGAAGCCGCGCAGCTCATGAACATCTTCTGCGCGACCACGGAGCTCAAGAAGGACACCGGCGTCGACGATCCATCCGTCGAGCCGCATGCGGTGCGAAAGGTCGGGGTGCTCGGGGCAGGGCTGATGGGTGCGGGCATCGCCTACGTCACCACGGCCGTCGCCGGGCTCCCGGTACGCTTCAAGGACAAGGATGACCAGGGCGTCGGGGCAGGGCTGAAGCACGTGCGCGATATCCTCGATCAGCGCGTGAAGAGGAAGCGCATGACCCCGATGGACCGTGACGTCATGATGGCGCGCGTTACCGGTACCGTGGACTACGGAGGGTTTCACGACGCGGATGTGGTGATCGAGGCAGTGTTCGAGGATCTCGGCCTGAAGCACCGCATGCTCGAGGACATGGAAGAGCACGCCGGCAAGGAGACGATCTTCGCTTCGAACACGTCGTCGTTGCCCATCAAACGTATCGCGGAAGCGGCGGAGCACCCCGAGCGGGTGATCGGGATGCACTACTTCTCGCCGGTGCACAAGATGCCGTTGCTCGAGATCATCGTGACCGACAAGACCGCACCCTGGGTGACGGCGACCTGTGTCGCGCTAGGCAAGAAGCAGGGCAAGACCGTGATCGTGGTCAGGGACGGTGTGGGCTTCTACACGTCGCGCATCCTCGGGCCGTACATGAACGAGGCGGCGTATCTGCTCGGCGAGGGAGTGCCCATCGAGAAGATCGACCAGGCGCTGGTCGAGTGGGGCTACCCGGTGGGTCCGATCACCTTGCTGGACGAGGTCGGCATCGACGTGGGCGAGAAGGTCGGGCACATCATGCTCGAGGCCTTCGGCGACCGCATGAAGGTGCCGCCCGGCATGGACAAGCTGGTTGCCGACAAGCGCTTCGGGCGCAAGAACAAGCGCGGCTTCTACCTGTACGACGGCAAGAAGAAGGGCAAGCAGGTGGATACCAGCGTGTACGACGTGCTGGGGGTCAAGCCCATCGCCGACAGGCCGTCGAGCGACATCGTCCAGCGCTGCATGCTGTCGATGGTGAACGAAGCGGCGCATTGCTTCGGCGAGGGCATTCCCAGAAGCGCGCGTGACGGCGACATCGGCGCCATCTTTGGACTGGGCTACCCGCCCTTCCGCGGAGGACCGTTCCGCTACGTTGACTCGGTCGGCGCGATCGAGATCGTGCGCCGCCTGGAGCGCTTCGAGAAGGAACACGGCAAGCGCTTCGCGCCCGCGCCGGTCCTGGTCGAGATGGCGAAGAGCGGCGCCACTTTCTACGGCGACAACGTCATGCGCCCCGGTAGCGTCGGTGCCGGGGCCGTGCGGGCCGCGGCGCGGGCGTGAGCTACTTCTTCAGCGTAACGTCCAGCACGCCGCTCACGCTGTAGCTCGGGCCTCCTCGAGGCCCGGTGTGGCCGCGTGCGCCGACCGTGAGCTGGTCGTTGCCTCCGGGCCCCCGTCATGTACTGTTCCTCCCGTGCCGCCGCGCAGCACAGAGGGAGCGAGCCGGGCGCGCGAGTTCCGGAACTGGGCGGGCACCGAGCGCTGCACGCCCGTGGCCCGGGCCGAGCCGGAGAGCGAGCAGGAAATCGAGGAACTGGTACGGCACTCCGCCCGCACCGGGCTCCGGCTCAAGCCGGCGGGAGCGGGCCACTCCTTTAGTGGCATCGCCTGCACGGACGGGGTGATGCTGGGGCTCGACCGATACGCCGACGTGCTCGAGGTCGACCGCGAGCGGCATCGCGTCACCGTTCAAGCCGGGATCCGCCTGGCCGATCTCGGCGCGCGCCTGCGCGAGCAGGAGATGGCCATGTCCGTACTCGGGTCCATCTCCGAGCAGAGCATCGCGGGCGCGATCTCGACCGGGACGCACGGCAGCGGACTGGGCTTCGGAAATCTCGCCACCTCCGTTGTCGGCATGCGGTTGGTCAGCGGCCGCGGCGAGACACTGGAGATCGACGGATCCAAGCCCGAGTTGCTCTCCGCCGCGCGGGTCGGGCTCGGAGCACTCGGCGTGATCAGCACCGTGACGCTGCAGTGCGAGCCGCTATTCAATCTCGAAGAAGTCACCGAGCCGCTGGGGTTCGAACGCGCGCTCGACCGCCTGCCCCAGCTTCTCGAGACGCACGAGCACGTCAAGCTGTGGTGGTTGCCGCACACCGACTCCATCCAGGTCTACCTGGCGGATCGAAGCGGCCGGAAGGCGACGAGGCGGGGCCTGGCGCGGCGCTTCGACGAGTCGTCCGCCTCGCTGGCGCTCTTTGCCGGCCTGCTGCGCGCGGGGAGGGCCCGCCCGACGATGATCCCCGCGCTGAATCGCCTCGTCGGCGGCTCTATTTTCAAGAAGGAGCGGCGCGTGGCGCGCTCGGACCGCGTGTTCAACGTCCCGCAGATCCCGCTGCACCGCGAGAGCGAGTTCGCGGTGTCGCTCGACTACGGCGTGGGCGCGATGTACGCGCTCAGGGATCTCATCCAGCGCGAGCAGCTCCACGTCAATTTCATCGTGGAGATGCGCTTCGTCGCGGCGGACGACATCATGATGAGCCCCGCCTACGGTCGCGACAGCTGCCAGATCGGCGCCTACATGTTCGAGAGCGAGGGGATCGACCGGTACTTCCAGGAATTCCAGCGCATCATGTACGCGATGGGCGGCCGCCCACACTGGGGCAAGGAGTTTTCGCTTGCTGGCGCGGAGATCCGCGAGCTCTACCCGATGGCGCACCGATTCAACGAGCTCCGCCAGGAGCTCGACCCGCGAGGGCTCTTTGCCAGCGAGTTTGTCCGCCGCCTGTTCGACGACTAGGCGTCAGTACCGGACAACGTCCAGACACTCGGGGGGCAGTCCGCCGCTGTCGAAGACGTCGCAGCTCGCCGCCGCGATCGCGCGCTGGCAGCGCGCGATGTCGCTTTGCGGGCTCAGCGCCTTCTGGTCGCACGAGTCACCGCAACACGACGGAAGGTACTCTGTGACGCAATCGTCTGCCGTGGCGGGGTACCCGGGAAGACTGCAGTCGTCGATGGCGCGCGTGCAGGCGGAATACAGCACGGCCTGGCACTGTGCGCCCGCAACCGGGTCCTCCGTGGTGCCTGCCGCGCAACCCGCCCCGAACAGCACGTTCAGCGACAGCACAATCGCGGCCTGGTGGAACCCTCTCATGCGATTGGAACGCTCCAATCGGCCCGGTCCGGAGTCAAGCCGGCTGCGATCTCCGGCGCGGATTGCTGCGCCCAAAGCGGATGTCAGGCCCGGCTCGCCTCGAGGCCATGTCTGTGGTTAGCTCCCCCGACGTGAGGGCCTCGGATCCAAGCGAGTTCGCGATAACAATCGGTAGCTACGAGCTGCTCGAAGGCATCGAGAGCGACGCCGTGTCGGAGGTCTGGCTCGCCCGTTCGGTGAGCCAGCCCGACCGCGTGTTGCGGCTCGTCCGGCTCAGGCGCGATGCGGTGGGGGACACCGAGTCACGCGAGGCGTTTCTCGGTGCCATGCGCAAGGCCGCCGACCGTCGCTCGCCCCTGCTGCTCCGGGTCCTGGCGGTCGGGGCCGAGGGCGACAACGTCTACGCCGTGCTCGAGCACGTGGAGGGCGTCGACCTGGGCGCGCTGCTTTCCATGGCGCGCGACGACGCCGAGCGGCTGCCCACCGGAATCGTGTTGCGCATCCTGCTCGACGTGGTCGCGGCCCTCGACGCGCTCGGTGGCCCGCATGGCGATCTGGCACCTGAAACGATCCACCTCACTGCGGGCGGCGTGACCGTCCTCTCGCCGGTGAGTCTCGCGGTGGCCGCCTGCCGGTCGCCGCGCGAAGGCGCGCTGCGTCGCCTCGCCTACAAGGCGCCGGAGCAGCTTCTGGAGGACAAGCGCGCTCCGGGCAGCGCGCGGGCCGACGTGTTCGCGCTCGGCGCCGTCCTGTTCGAGGCGCTTGCCGGTCGCCCGCTGGTCCGGGGTGCCGACGGCGACGACATCGCGGGTGCCATGGCATCCGCATTGCCGCCCGACGTGAACGAGCTGCCCGCCGAGCTGAAGAAGGTCGCGCTGAAGGCGCTCGCCCGCAACGCCGCCGACCGCTACGCCGGGCCGGCCGAGCTCGGGCAGGCTCTGGAGAAGGCCGCGCCGGCGCTGGTTGCGGATCGTCACCAGATCGCCAGCGCGTTCTGGCACCTCGCCGGCAATGACCTCGCGGCGCGCCGCTTCGAGCTGGAGTCGCTGCTGCAGGGCGCGACCGAGGTCGCCGTGGAAGAAGCCCGCCGCTCGAGCGAGTTTCCGCCAGCGATTGCCCCGCGCGAGGAAGAAGCGGAACAGGTCGAAGCCGGAGCCGAGCACGGCGAAGGCGCGGAGGAAACCCAAGCCGGCGAGCCAAGCGACGTCCGGAGCGGGAAAGGCCAGCCACGGGCTGCCGACGAGAAGCATGAGGCCGAAGCCGAAGAAGCCGAGGAGGACGAAGCCGAGCCCAGGGCGGCGGTTCGCGCTGGCGCTGGTGCCAAGGGCTCTCCGGCGGAACGGGACGAGCCGCCGATGGTGCACCAGCGCTCGATCCCGCCCGAGCGCATCGCGCACACGCGGCGGGTTGTCACAGGCGTGGTGCTCGCCGCCGCGGTGTTGCTGCTGCTCGGCTTGCTCGTGCGACCGGGTCATCGGCCCCAGGCGCCGAGCGCTACGCCAGACACCGCCGACACGCACATCACGCCGCCTGCCAAGGCGCGGAACACCGAGCCGGCACCTGCGGTGACTCAAACGGTGACCGAGGCGCCCGCCACGGCTTTGGTTGCCGAGCCCGCGCCCAGCGAGCCCGAGACAGCCGAGCCGGCGGCCCCGCCGGCCTCCGCGATCGAGGCGCCGGCGCCGGTGGCGCATCACAAGAAGAAGCACAAGCACCTGGCCGCGGCCGCGGCACCGGCGACGACGGCTTCGCCGGCAGCGACCACCGCGCCCACCGCTACCGCGGCGCCCACCGTCAAGCACGTAGCCAGCTTCGGTGCGCTACCGCCCCCCGGGAAGCCGAAGCCGAAATCCACCAGCGCGGCCCCGGTTCCCACCGTGCCGTTCTGATCGGTTACCGATCCTGGAGTGCGCTTTTCGCCCCCGTCATCCCGAAGTCGACGAGCTCGACAGTGAGTTCTTTGTTGTCGCTCAGCGACTTGACGGTTCCGCTGAGCGGCACTGCCGGATGCGTCCAGACTGTCGCGTCGGCGTTGATGTTCCGGAATTTCGACGCGACGTGGCGCCGGTAGCAGCCTTCGAAGTCGCCCGCCGGCACGTGCGTGCCCTCCCGCGGCATCGCGCCCAGCTTCGGCACCTGTAGGCTCTCGACCAGCCGCTCGTACATGAGCTGTGCGGACCTCAGCTGGCGCCCCCGGTATTCCTGAAGCTTGTGGTCCGGCAGCTTCACGCGCAGCTCGCGTACCTCGGGTGGCGAGCCCGCGCCTTTCACGGCGACCAGTGCCTGCGTGATGATCTTGCGCCCCGGGCGCAGCAGCACCGTCTCGATCCAGAACGCATCGCCCTGTTTGCCGATCACCTTGTCGGTCAGCATCGAGTTCTCGTCCGGGCGCTTCACCCGCATGCGCGTCCATTGACCCACGGCAAGCGGCATGACCTCCGTCTTCTTCGACGCGACCAACGTCCGCTTCAGCATCTTGATCGGCGGGCCGGGTGTCGCGTCCGGGCCGCCGCCAGCTGGCTTGTGGCAGGCAGGAAGCACTCCCAGGGTGCAGGAGAGGAGCAACGCGCGTCGCCAGGCGGAGAAGACAGGCACGGCCGACAACCAAGCAAGCCGCCATCGTCCGGTCAAGCTCGCGCATCGGGGTTGTGCCGCGTCGCGCACAAATGAGCATCTGTTCGGGGGCTGGCTTGGCTGGAGCCGCGGCCCGAGCGTAGGCTTCGTCGGCCCGGAAGGAGGTCGCCCTTGGAGCGCAATCTGTTCAAGGAAGAGCACGAGCTGTTCCGCAAGTCGTTCAAGACGTTTGTCGAGCGCGAGGTCACGCCGAACCAGCCGCGCTGGAACGAGCAGCACATGGTCGACCGCGAGACGTGGAAAAAGGCGGGGCAGGGCGGGTTCTTGTGCCCTTGGCTCGAGCCGGAGCACGGGGGCGCGGGCGGCGACTTCCTGCACTCCGTCGTCGTGCTCGAGGAGCTTTCGCGCGCGTACGAGTCCGGCTTCGCGATGGGGCTGCACTCGGACATCGTGGTGCCCTACCTCCACGCGTTCGGTGACGCCGCGCAGAAGCAGCGCTGGCTGCCGGGCTGCGCCTCCGGCGAGCTCGTCACTGCCATCGCGATGACCGAGCCGGGTACCGGCTCGGATCTGGCCGGTATCGCCACCACCGCGACGCGCGACGGTGACGACTACGTCATCAACGGAGCCAAGACGTTCATTTCCAACGGCATCCTGTGCGACCTGTGCATCGTCGCTGCCAAGACGGACACCAATCCCGAAAGCGCGCACCGCGGCATCTCGCTGTTCGTAGTGGAGGCCGGGACGCCGGGCTTCACCAAGGGCAAGAAGCTCGAGAAGATGGGCATGGCCTCGCAGGACACCTCCGGGCTTTCCTTCGAAGACTGCCGCGTGCCAGCGGAAAACCGTTTGGGTGAAGAAGGCAGCGGCTTCATGATGCTGATGCAGAAGCTGCAGCAGGAGCGGCTCGTGGTTGCCATCGGCGCGCAGGCCAGCGCCGAGCAGGTGCTGGCCGACACCATCACCTACACGCAGGAGCGCAAGGCGTTCGGCAAGCCGATCAGCAGGTTCCAGAACACGAAGTTCAAGCTGGCCGAGTGTGCGACGAAGGTGGAAGTGGGCCGCGCATTCGTCGATCGTCTCATCAGCGAGCACGTTGCCGGCAAGCACCTGGTCAAGGAATGCTCGATGGCCAAGCTGTGGCAAACCGAGATGCTCGGCGAGGTCGTCGACACCTGCCTGCAGTTCTTCGGCGGCTACGGCTACATGCTCGAGTACCCGGTGACGCGCGCCTACATGGATGCCCGCGTGCAGCGCATCTTCGCCGGCACCAACGAGATCATGAAGGTGATCATCGCCAAGCAGATGGGGCTGTAGTCCGTTCTCTCTGCGCGCGCTGGGGAGAGCTCGCCCGCGGGTGGCAAACCGGCAGAGCGGTGACCTGAACGAGCGCTCACCCCTCCGCCGCCAAGAGCGGCTTTTGTCCCAAGACGCCGGGCGCCGCCTTGTCTGAGCACTGTGAGCGACCGCTGTGGGCCGCCCTCGGCCGACAGGAAGTGCGCGAAATGCCCGGGTTCAAGCAAAGCTCGATCTTGTTCACGCTCCAGGGCCTCAAGACGCTCGAGCACGAGCGGGTGGTCAAGCCGACCGGGCCGGACCGGCTGCTACATCAAGTCGAGAGCGCCCGGATCGATCGCGAGCGGCGTCGCCAGCGGGAATCCCAGCGCGAGCGCGAAGAGTTGGCGCGCATCGAGGCGATGAAGCAGACCGAGATAGCGCGGGCGCTCGCGGACGCCGACGCGCGAGCCCGGTTGGAGCTGCTCGCGCGGCAGCAGCAGCACCGGCAGCGCCTGGCGGCAATCGACGCCGAGGCGCGTGCACGGCGACAACGGCTCGTCGGCCGCCTCGCCGTCCTCGTCACCCTGGCCGTGATGGCGGGCGCGATCGGCGTGTACGTCTTCAAGGTCCGCCCCGAATCGGAGCGGATCCAATCGGCCTACGAGCGTCTGGTTCTGGCCGAGCGCAAGCGCGCCGACGACGTGGAACAGCTTCTTTCCCGCGAACAGGCGCGCCGCCAGCGGCTCGAGCACCGGCTGGAGCAGACCGAGACGGAAATCGCCGCGCTCAAGAAGAAGACCGCTTTCCGGCGAAGGCATTGAAGAGAACGCGGGGCTTGGCGGTCCAACCCTGTGGCGCCGCCCTCGCGGCGCTGCCTCCGCGCTTCCGGTAACCCCTTGAAACTCCCCCGCAATCCTCCACGGCTCGGGTCTTCGCGGGCGCACTTTGTCACCTGCCTGCTAGACTGTGTTCGCTGGAAGGTATTGCTCGTCGGGAAGGAAGTCTCGTTCGTGCCGTAGATCTGTGGGGGCGCAGGGCCACAAGCCCTGCGCGCCTCGTTGCTTGGTCACAGGAGAACCACACATGCGAAAGCTGATTGCTCCGGCCCTTTTTGCCGCGGCGCTTGCCGCCCCATTGCTTGTGCCATCCACCGCCCACGCGGGCATCGATGCGTGCGGCAAAATCAACGTCCAGGCCAACGCCCAGTGCAAGGTCGAGGTCGAAGGCGGGTGCACCGCGAACTGCACGCCGGTGCACTTCGAGGCGGCCTGTGCCGGGAAGCTCGAGGTGCAGTGCGACGGGCAATGCAACGCGAGCGCCACGGCGAACTGCACCGGCAGCTGTGACGTGACGACCTGCGAGGCACACTGCAACGCCGACCCCGGCAGCTTCGACTGCAAGGCGGATTGCGAAGCGTCGGCCTCGGCCGACTGTGACGCGCAGTGCTCGGGCTCCACTTCCACCACGGATGCCGGCGTCGATTCGCACGCCCAGTGCATGGCCTCGTGCAAGGCGACCATCTCGGCGCACTGCGATGCGAGCTGCACCGGCACGCCGCCGTCGGCGGACTGCCAGGCCAAGTGCAATGCGAGCTGCCAGGGCAGCTACGAGGCGAACGCGAATATCGACTGCCAGGCGACCTGCCAGTCGCAGTCCTACGCGACCTGCACCGCCAACCTGCAGGGCGGCTGCGAGACGCATTGCCAGGACCCGGACGGCGCGCTGTTCTGCGACGGGCAGTACGTCGACACCGGCAACAACCTACAGAACTGTATCGACGCGCTCAATGCGCTCTTGAACATCAAGGTCGATGCCAGCGCCAGCGGAAGCTGCAGCGGCAACACCTGTTCGGGTCAGGCCAACGCCTCGGCCAGCTGCGCGATGCAGCCGGGATCGACGGGCGGCGACGCGGCGGCGGGCCTGGGTCTGCTCCTCGGGTTCGCCGCGTTCGGATTCGGCCGGCGCCGCCGTCGACAGCGCTAGCCCCAAAAACTGGGGCGGCCGCTGCACGCGCCGCAGGGGAGCGGCGCGTGTGCGGCCGGCCCGCTTGTCGTGAAAGGGCGCCGCGCAGGTCGCGGCGTCCTTTCTCTTGTTGCCCTACTTGTTCGGCTGCGGCGTCATCCGGAGATAGGGGCGCAGCGTCTTGTAGCCCTTGGGGAAGCGCTCCTTGATCTCCTTCTCGTCCGTCAGCGACGGAACGATGATCACGTCGTCGCCCGGCTTCCAGTCGACGGGGGTCGCCACCTTGTGGGTGTCGGTGAGCTGCAGCGAGTCGATGACGCGAAGAAGCTCGTTGAAATTGCGTCCCGTGCTGGCCGGGTAGGTGACCATCGCGCGGATCTTCTTGTTGTTGTCGATGATGAAGACCGAGCGCACTTGGTTTGCTGTCGGGATGAAGCTGGGTAAGGTCGCGGCTGCCCTCCGTCAACCGCCGCCCCGGGAGGGGCACTGAACCGACAAGCACGACCATGCCCGCCCTTTCCCGCCCCCGAATCCGCCCCGCCGTCCTGTTTTGCCTGTGCACCGTCGCCCTTTTCGGCTGCCGACCGAAAGTCGGCAGCTCCTGCGACATGGGCGAGGCGCGCTGTCAGGACCACCACACCCAGCTGGCCTGCCAACAGGGCCACTACATCGCGACGCCGTGCCGCGGCCCCAAGGGCTGCGCGCGCACGGATGCCGGTGTGAGCTGCGACATCTCGAAGAACAAGCCCGGTGATGCCTACTCGACGGACGACGAGGGCGCCGCGGTGTGCCTGGACAACAAGCAGATGATCGCCTGCCGTGGCGGAAAGTACCGGCTGCAGAAGTGCCGCGGGCCAGAGGGCTGCCAGACGGAGGGGGCGCGCGCCAAGTGCGACACGTCCATCTCGGTGCCCGGCGACAACTGTCACGAACCGGGCTCCAAGGCGTGCAGCACGGACGGCACCCAGCTCCTTGCATGCCAGGACGGCAAGATGACGCTTGTGAACTACTGTCGCGGCGAGGACGGCTGCACGGCCGCTGCTGGCGGCAAACTCGGCTGCGACATGTCGGTCGCCAAGGAAGGCGACCCCTGCGACAAGTCGGTGCTGGGCCGGATCGCGTGCAGTGCCGACAGGACAGGCATCGTCAAGTGCGACCACGGCAAGTTCAAGAGCGACGAGAAGTGCAAGAGCGGCAAGAAGTGCTCCACCGCCGACGGCAACATCGCGTGCGAGAAGCCCGACAAGAGGTGACGGCTACTTCGCCAGCACCAGCCGCTCGGAACAGGGCTTGGCGTTCTCGTCGCCGTTCAGCCCGGCGATCCGGAGCGGGTTCTGCTCCAGCGCGCGAACCTGGCGGCGGATCTTCTGGATGATGAGCGCGTCCAGGTTGCCGCTCTGGTAGGCCGTCTGCTTGCCGCCGCAGCTCGACTTCGGGTCACCTCCACCGGTCGACTGGGGGCCTGCGCCGCCGCGCAGCACGAACATCTCCGTACCGCCGGTGTACTGGGCGATCTGCCGCCACACAACCTGGCCCAGGTCGCCCATGCCGGAGGCGGCGATGGTGAACAGCTGCACGCCGCGGTGCGCGGCGTCGCGCATGCTTATGGTGTAGCTGGTGTCGTTCGCGTAGTCGAGATGCGGCGGCGCGTCGCCGATCAGGAATGCCATACGCACGGCCGAGTGCGGGCTCCAGGCAAGCTTCGTCAGTGCGACGTGCAGCCCGGCGTTGGCGGACTCGGGCCGGTCGCCGCCGCCGTCGGCGCTGAGGCGGGAGACGACGCGGGAGAAGCCGCGCACGTCGCTCGACATCTGGTAGACGCGCGACACCCGTGAGTCCGTGCGGTCCTTGTATTCGACCAGCCCGACACGCACATTCATCTGCCGGTTGTCGAGCTTGGCCGCCACCTGGCGGATGGTCTGCTTGACCGCTGCGATCTCCTCCGACATCGAGCCTGTGGTGTCGAGCACGAAGGCGATGTCCACGGTCGGGCGCGCCATCGAGCTGCGCGCAACGCCGAGCTTCAGAGCAACGACGCCGTCGCTGGCGGCCGTGCTGAAGCGCCGCGACGCGGTCGTGTCCAGGCAGCGCGCAGTGGCGATCAACTTCCCGGCCGACAGACCTTCGGCGAACGGGAACAGGATCGCGCGGCCCGACGCCGTGGTGGTGAGCGTGGTCTGCTTCTGGTGCGAGTCGCTGACGGTTACGAAGCAATTCGGAACGCCCTTGCCCTGCTTGTCCTGTACGACAAGGAAGCGGCGCGAGCGCACGTCCACATGGCGGTAGCCGACGCCGTCCTCGGTGGACAGGTAGCGCTTGAACTCGCTGTAGTTCGCGTTGTCGTCCCATTCGCCGGCCTTGACGCCGGAGCGCGCGATCGCCGGGCGCGCGGAATGGGCCGTCGTCGCGTGTTCGACCACGCGGCCGGTTTTCTTCGTCGGGGCGCGGTAGCGGTGTGCGGTGGTGCGCGAGGCGACGCGACGGTCGGCGCGGGCTTTGCCGCCTGCGGCCATGGCGGGTGCGGGCGGTGCGGCCTCGACGGGGGCCTCCTCGGCGTCGGTCGCGCCTGGCTTTGTCGCGGCCCCCTCGTCCGCCGGGGCGGCGGGCTGCATCGGTGCCTCCTCCGCCACGGGAGCGGGCGCGCCGGCCGGCCCCATGGCTCTGGCCTCTGCCGGCGCTTCCGTCTGGGGTGCGACCGGCATTCCGGCTTTCATGCCGGCAGCGCAGGCGGCCAGGTCGAGAGCAAACAGGGTGGCCGTCGCGGTCAGGATCTGGTTTCGCATCATCGCCTCCGCCCGAGACAACGGGCGGGTGGCGCGCCGCTTACACTGGGACTACCGCGCCGGGACCACGGGTATCGGATCCCTCGACGCCGCGCGGTTCCGGTCGACCTGCACGTCGACCCTGGACCTGCCGCTCGACACACGGGCGCCGCAGCGGTCGGCATCGCGGGCCAGTTGCTCTGCGCGATCGCGAGCGACGCCGATCATCACACGGGCCTGCTGCTCCCGCGTGGCGTCCGAGCTGGAGTTCGCGTTCGCGAGCACCTTGGACTGGTCCACGCCCATGCGCTCCTGCGCGTGGATCTGGCTGAGCTTGTCGTCGATGCAGTCCGCGGTCTGAGTCGCGTGCTTGCCGCGAGCCACGCGCAGCTCCCGTTCGACCAGCTGGGCCTGTTGTCCTATCTGCGCGATCGCGGCCTCGGGGTCCTTCACCTCGGCGTGACGATCGGGAGTGTCCAGCACGACTCCGTCGGCCGAGGGCGCGGGTGTGCGTTCCGCATACGCTGGCGCGTTCGGCGGCCGGTCGTCCCCGGCCGGTGTGCCGGCGCAACCGAGTCCCGGCGCTGCCAGGAGGAGCGCGAGCAGGAGCCCGGGGCGGGCGCTCCGCGTGGCGGATGCGCCTTGTCGCCAGTGGAATCTCGGCATCATCGCTGGGTACGATGCTTGCCCCCGGGCCTGCGTTCATCCAGCCAGGGGGCGATCGGCCCGCGATCCGCTTCATTCCGCTATGCTGACACAGATCTTGCCGAACTGGCCGCTGCTCTTCATGTGCTCGAATGCGTCGCGCGCCTCTTCGAGCGGATACACGTGCTCGATCACCGGGTCGAGCTGGTTCACTTCACACGCCTGCGCCAGCGCTTCGAAGGCGTCGCGGTGCCCCACGAACACGCCCTGAAGTCGGATGCCGTTCATCAGGATCGGCAGCAGCGATAGATCCGTGGCTACGCCCGAAAGCACACCGATGATACTGATCCTTCCGCCGGGTGCGATCGCCTTGAGCGCCTGCGGGAGCGTAGCGCCCCCGCCCACCTCCACCACGTGATCCACGCCGCGAGCGCCGACGGTGAATCCGCGCGCCGTCTTTCCCCACTCGCGATCCTTCTTGTAGTTGATGACTTCGCTGGCGCCGAGTTCCTTCGCGCGCTCCAGCTTCGTGTCGCTGCTGCTGGTTGCGATCACGCGCGCGCCGAGCAGCTTGGCGATCTGCAGTGCGAAGATCGACACGCCGCCCGTACCCTCTGTCAGCACCACGTCGCCCGGCTTCACGCTGCCCGTCGTGACCAGCGCGCTCCAGGCCGTGACACCCGCACACGGCAGGCACGCGGCCTGTTCGTCGCTCATGTGCCCTGGCGCGCGCACCACGCTCTCGGCATCCACCACCATGTACTCCGCGAGCGTGCCGTCGAGCGGTCCGCCCAGAGTGCGGCGGATGCGCTCCCGTCGCGGTCCGCCGGCGATCCAGCCCTGCGCGAACATCGGACACACGCGCTCGCCCGTCGCCACGCGTTCGACTCCCTCGCCGAGCTCGACGACTTCACCCACGCCGTCGGAGGCCGGCACCAGGGGCAGCGCCTGCCTGGGGTTGTACAGCCCCTCCAGCATGCGGATGTCGCGGAAGTTTAGCGAGGCGGCGCGCATCCGCAGCAGCACTTGACCTGGGCCCGGCTTCGGCTCGGGCCGTTCTTCGATGGACAGATGGTCGAGCCCGAAGGCGTCGCGGAGCACCAGCGCTTTCATACAGCCCATGTTTGCTCTGGGGCCGGCCTGTCGCAACGCCCATCCTGCCGCACGCTGCACCGGGTCGATATCGCGCGCTCCTTCCGGACCGTCCTACTCGAGTGGGCGGGGAATTGTTGCCCGAGCCCCCTTCTAACCTGGCGCCGTCCAGCCTAGGAAGTAAGGCCGGCTCATGTTCTCCCCGAAGCAGCAGATCGTCTTCGTCACCGGCAAGGGCGGTGTCGGCAAGAGCACCGTGTCGGCAGCTCTCGCGCGGGCGGAAGCGGATCGCGGTGGCCAGGCCCAGCTCGTGGAGTTCGAGGGAATGCATGCGGCGGCGCGCGCGCTCGGCAGCCAGGCCCAGGGTGTGCGCACGGTCACCGTCCAGTACCTGGATGCTCTGGCGGACGCCATTGCGGGCATGGTCTCGAGCCGCTTGCTCGCCCGGGTGATCGTGCGCCAGCGCGCGCTCGAGCGCGTCATGCAGGCCGTGCCTGCAGTGCGCGAGCTCGTGGCGCTGGAGCGCGTCCGCACCCTGGCCCGCGAGATGCCTGGCGCGCGCGTGATCGTCGACCTTCCCGCGACCGGCCATGCGGTGGACTGGCTCAGGGTCGTGGCGGCGGCCGAGCGATTTCTGCGCACCGGGCCGGCGGCGAAGATGTGTCGCGCCATTCTCGATGAAGTGCTGAGCCCCGAGCGCAGCGCCATCGTCGTGGTCAGTACAGCCGAGCCGGTCGTAGCGAGCGAGACGGGGGAGCTGTGCGAGCGGCTGCGTTCCGAGCTCGATCGCACCCCGGAAATCGTGATCGTCAATCGCGTCCCGCGGCGGCCGGGGCCAGAGGAGCTGGAAGCGGCGGCTCGCAGAGCGGAGACGGATCCGCGCTACGCGCCGCTGTCGGACCTGCTCTCGGCGGACGCGGCGACGCAGTCCGAGACGGCGCTGGCGCTCGCCGCCCTCCGCGGGATCGCCTCGGCGAGGGTCGCCGAGGTGCCCGATCTATTCGCGGATCCAGAGCCGCGGAGCTTCGCAGCGCTGGTCGGGGTCACGACGTGAGCGACGCCGCAGCGCTCACCGTGGTGCTCGGCGGCGGCGGAGTCGGCAAGACCACGACCAGCGCTGCGCTCGGCCTCGCCCACGCGCGAGCCGGGCGGCGCGTACTGGTCGTTACGGTGGATCCGGCACGGCGCCTGGCCGACGCCCTGGGCGTCGAAATCGGCATCGAGGCCTGCCGTGTCGAAGTCGGGGGCACTGCGCTCCACGCGCGCATGCCGGATTCGCGCCGCTCGGTGGACCGCTTCGCCGAGTGGCTGTTCGAGGATCCGGAGGCGCTCGGCCGCGTCCGGGAAAATGGCATGTACCGCGAGCTTGGCAACTCCCTGGCCGGCGTGCACGAGCTCATCAGCATCGCGTTCGTGGATCACGAGCTTGGGAGCGGACTCTACGACGAGGTCGTGCTCGATACCGCACCGTCCCGTCACGCGCTCGAGTTTCTCGACTATCCGGCTCGGCTTGGACGCATGCTGGAAGCGCGCACGCTGGAATGGGTGGCGGGCCTCGCGCGCCTGGCCGGAGCGGCGCTGGACGAACGTCCGGGCGAGCGCGGCCTGATCTCCTGGGGGAAAAAGCGCGTAGGCAATCTGGTGAGCCACATCGTCGGCGCCCAGGCGATCCGCGACATCGCCGCGCTGTTCGCGGAATTCGTGCCGGTTCGTGGCCGCTGGCTGTCGCTGGTCCAGAGCGTGGAGCGGCGCATGCGGAGCCCCGACACGCGCTACGTGATCGTGAGCGGTCCCAGTGGCTCGTCCCTCGACGACGCCGCATACCTGGTCGACGAGCTCCGCGCGCGGTCGCTGTCGCCGAGTGAAATCCTGCTGAACCGCGCCGTCGACGAGATCCCGCCGTGGCTCGAGGCGCTCGACGAGGGCGCGGCTCCAGAGCTGGGTCCGGCGCTGCGTGCGTACCGTTCCGAATTTCTCGCCCGCGCGTTGCAGACGCGGATCGCCCGCGAGCGGCTCGCCGATCTCGCTTCCGCGAAGCTGCCCGTGCGGGGGCTGCCGGCGCTGCGCACGGCGGACCCGCGCGCGATCCTCGAAGCGCTGGCGACGGCGCTCGTGGTCCCGGTCTAGAGCACGGGTTCGCACGAGTAGAGCGACCGGCACAGTGAAAGCGCGCGCAACGACCGGATGCGCCAGTCCATCCGGTTCATCACGTAGCCGAGAGCGAGCCCGTGGACCGGGTCGCACCAGCCGAGCGTGCCGCCCATGCCGGCGTGCCCGAAGGCCTCGCGCATGGGGCCGAAGACGCCGGCCTCCTCCTTGAGGAAGCCCTGCGACCAACCGAGCGGCTTCTGCACCACCAGATCCCTCCCGGACCAGCTCTGGCGCGCGTAGAGTGGCGAAAGATATTGCTCCCGGACGAACGTGCGGCCGCCGAACTGGCCGCCGCCGGCGAAGGGCAGGTAGGCGCGCGCGAGGCCCCGCGCGCTGGCCGTTGCCGAAGCCCAGGCGAGCTCGGCGCGCCGCACCGGTGGCTCGTTGTAGGCGCAGAGGCCCCGGCGATCGAGTTTCGGGTTGCCGAAGGTGTCGCGCACGAGCGAACGCGGCGCCGCGATCGCGCGCAGCACGCGCGCTTCGGGCGAAGCGGGCCGCCGCAGCGTAGCGCGGAGCATCCCGGAGAGTCGCTCGTACATCGTCGGGAGCACGAGCGTCGCCACCTTCGCGTCGAGCTCCGGCGGCGTACCCAGGCGCGCGTCCGACTCCACGACATCGAACAGCTCGCGCTTCAGGAACGCGCCCATCGGCTCGCCGGCGATGCGCTCGAAAAGCTCGTGCACGTACAGCCCGAACGTGATGGCGTGGTAGCCCTGCGCGGTTCCGGGCTCCCACCTCGAGCGCTGCGCTTCCAGCGCGTCACGAACCCGATCGGCTGCATCCTCGCGCACGCAGTCTGCCATGGTCAGCGGCTGATCGAGCGCAGACAGGCCGGCGCGATGGTTCAGGAGCGTGCGTATGGATATGCCTTGCTTGCCACCGCGCGCGAAGCCCGGCCAGTAGCTCGCGACCGGGGCGTCCCACTCGAATGCCCCGCGCTCGGCGAGAAGCAACATGGCCATCGCCGCCAGACCCTTCGTGGCGGAAAAGACGACGATCCGCGAGTCCTCTTCCCAGGGTCGGCCGGTGGCGACGTCGGCCAGCCCGCCCCACACGTTCACCACCGGGCGTCCATGCTGGTACACCGTCAGTCCGGCGCCCACCTCGCTGCCGTCCGCAAGCTGATCGGCGAATGTCCGTGCCAGCGGCTCGAAGCCGTCCTCGTAGCGACCGCGAGCGGGGAAGGGGGCGTCGTGGCTCATCCCCGGCGCAGCTCCAGCACGACGGTCGTCGTCACGGATTGTCCGCCCGCGAGAAAGCCCGTTCGGTAAGCGCGACCGACACGAGCAACGCTGTGATCGATCCAGCGGCGCCGAGCAGCGGCGCTGCGAGCGCGAGCATCGCAGCGGCCGTGCCGTGGCACGCCCAGCGGTAGCCGGCGAGGGAGGCGGCTTCGGTACCGCGCGCGGCAGCGTAGAGGGCGGAGCCGAGCGACGCGATCAGCGCCAGGACCAAAAGCGCCACGCCCGTGGTGCCGTGCACGATGCCGGCGCGCAGCACGACGGCCGCGAATACGACGCTGCCTGCGCCGCGCAGGAGCGCGCTGCCACGTACGCCGAGGACGTGCGCCAGGGTGCGGTAGCCGGCCTTCGCGTCGCCGATGCGGTCCTTCTCGTAGTTGGCCTGCAGGTACAGCGCGGCGACGGCGGCACAGGACAGCGCCGTGGGCAGGGCGGAGCGAAGCGCGATGGAGAGCGCCACACCTGGTAGTGCCGTGGCGCTGCCGATCAGTGCGGCGAGCCCGATCAGGGCGCCGTGGGCGACGTTGCCGAGCCCCGGGTGCGCCTTGGCGGGTTGATACGCGAACAGCAGCACCACGGCGGCGAGCACCAGCCAGAGCATTGCGGCGTGCGCGCCGACGGTGATGAGGGCCACGGCGACGCCGAGCAGCATCGCAATGGCAGTCGTAGGCCCTTCGGGCAGCAAGCCGCGCGGCGCGGGGCGATGCGGCGCGTCGACGCGGTCCGCCTCGATGTCGAGCAGGTCGTTGACGAGCTGCCCTACGCCCCAGCCGAGCCCCGCCGCCACTGCCGTCAGGGCTATGTGCACCGGCGCTCGCACCGAGGTGGCAGAAGCCGCACCCGCGAGCACGGCGCCGGCGGGAAACACGAAGAAGTGCGGCCTGAGCGCCGAAAGCACGGCTCGGGCATAGGCGCGTCGCTCGAGGCCGAGCGCCGGTGGATGCCCGGTCAGCGCCGCGCCGAGATAGCGCGTTCCCTCGCGCGCCAGCTGCGTCACGGAGCCCACGGGCGGGACCATAGCAGACGCGCCGGACCGCCACTCTCCGCCCTGGGCCAGGGACACGGTCATGCAGCCGCGGCATGCTCCGCGGGCGGGGTGTCGCCCAGCGGGGAGGGCGGCTAGCGCCGCTTCGGATAGAGGTCCGCGGGGCGCTTCCACCTCGCGGTCGTGCGGTAGCGCTCGACGACGCGCACCTTCTCGGCCACACGCAGGTCGGCCAGCGTGCGGCGTTCGAGATCGCTGGCGGCGTCGATCACCTCGACCTCCTGGACGCGCCACGAAACGCGGCGGCGGAGCGCCTTGCCGTCGAAGCAGTCGCGCACGCGCTCGATCACGTCGTCCAGCGCTTCGAACACCTCGTGCTCCCACACGCGCGGCACGCGCCAGCCCTGCGCTTCGAGCTCCAGCGTCTGGCGTCGATCGCGCGCCACGTTGTCGGCGAGCTTCGCGTCCCAGAAGGCGTTGCGCGTGCGCGGCCTGACGTAGTGCGCCGGACAGCCGTGCCAGAAGCAGCCGTCGATGAACACCGCCACGCGCCGCCCCGGAAACACCACATCCGGCCTTCCCACGGGCGTGCGCGCGTGCTTCCGGTAGCGCATGCCGTCCGCCCACAGCGCCTTCTGCAGGATCGTTTCCGGCGCCGTATTACGCCCGCGGATCCGCGACATCAGTGCGGAACGCTTGCTCTGCCTGGCGGAGGCCATCGGTCAGACGCGTAGCACGGGGCGCGGCACGCCCCAGCCAGCTCGCGTTCTGTGCCAGGGTCCCCGGCGCCGCAACCCGTCGCGCGGCCTTGGTATGGGTCGGATGTGCGGCTTCGTCTCCTTGTTGCGCCCCATCGAGCTGCTGTTCGGCATCCCCGCGCTCACCGCGCGCGACGCCAATGCCGATGCGCTGCGCGACATGTTCGACTTCGAGTGCCCGTCGCTCATGAGCCCGCCGCCGGCCCCCGACGCCGCGACGGGCAGCTGCAACTGAAGCGGAAATCGCGGCACACGCGGGCGCGCGCGGCCGCCCTGGACAGTGCGGATTGTGCCGTCCTAGGCTCGCGGCCGACCACGGCGGAGGAACGACCATGGAAGTCAAGCTGAAGTACGGAGCGAATCCGCATCAGGAGTTTGCGCGGCTCATCGTGGAACGCGAACCGTCGCCCCTCCGCATCCTCAACGGCAAGCCGGGCTACATCAACCTGCTCGACGCGTTCGGTGCGTGGCAGCTCGCCCGCGAGCTCCGCATGGCCACAGGCAAGCCCGGCGCGGCGTCGTTCAAGCACGTGAGCCCAGCCGGTGCGGCGATCGCGCGGCCTCTCGACGAGGCGTTTGCCGTGTCGCAGTTCATCCGCGAGCGCGACGCGCTCTCGCCGGTCGCGACGGCGTACGCGCGGGCACGCGGCGGCGACCGGCTCTCGTCCTTCGGCGACTTCGCCGCGGTCAGCGACGTGTGCGACGTGTCGCTGGCGAAGTTTCTGGCCAAGGAAGTCTCCGACGGGCTGATCGCGCCGGGCTACGAGCCCGAGGCGCTGGAAATCCTCCAGGCCAAGAAGAAAGGCGCCTTCCTCGTCCTCGAGATCGACAACGACTACGAGCCGCCCGGGCGCGAGGATCGGGATCTGTTTGGTTTCCGGCTGGAGCAGATGCGCAACACGGCCAAGGTCACTCGCGATCTCCTGAAGAACGTCGTCTCGAAGAAGAAGGACATCCCCGACGACGTGGCCGAGACGCTGCTCGTCGGTACCGTGGCGCTCAAGTACACCCAGTCGAACTCGGTCTGCGTCGCCTACGACGGCCAGGTCATCGGCATGGGTGCCGGGCAGCAGTCGCGCATCCACTGTACGCGTCTGGCCTGCAGCAAGGCCGACAAGTGGTTTCTGCAGATGCACCCGAAAGTACAGGGGCTCGCCTTCAAGGAAGGTGCAAAGCGACCCGAGAAGACCAACGCGATCGACCAGTACCTGCTCTGGGACGAGCTGTCCGACGTGGAGATCGAGGCCATGATGAGCGCGCTGACCGGGCGCCCCGAGCCCATCTCGCGGCAGGAGCGCCTCGAGTGGGCGAAGCGCTTCGACGGCGTTGCGCTGAGCTCCGACGCCTTCATCCCGTTCCGCAACAACATCGACCGCGCCAGCCGCAGCAATGTTCGCTACGTCGTTCACGCTGGCGGCTCGGTGCGCGACGCCGACGTCACCGCCGCGGCTGATCAGTACGGCATGGTCGTCGTGCAGTCGGGGCTCCGGCTTTTTCTGCACTGACCGGCCCCACCCGATCTGCCCCGCCCAGGGATGCGGGGCCCGGCTGGTTTCCGCGCCGCAGTGGGGATTGTCCCGGCGCCGGGCTCCGGATACTCTTCCAACCGTGAAGAATCGGGGCTTCGCGCTGGGGTCGTTTGTCGCGGTGTTCCTCGCGCTGCTCGCGTGCAAGAGGGGCGGCACGGTGACGAACGCGCAATTCGGGACACTCGTGCGCAAACCGACCGGGCACCTTTCGATCAAGGCGCCCGCAACCCGCCTGCCGCGTGTTGCCGCGGAGAAGGGCGATATCCCGCACTCCTTCGGCGTGTGCTTCGACTACACCCAGGGCGAGCAGCTCGGGAAGATGGAGGTCGTGGTGCGGCCTCCCGCTCCCATCAAGACGCTCCACCTGACCTCGGGCCAGAAGGCGAAGCCCGGCGAGATCCGGCTGTCCGCGCCCTACCTGCGCCGGTCCGGCAGCTTCTGCCAGGACATGTACTTCGACGCGGACGACCCGCTCGGCAACTGGGGCTTCGAGCTGCAGCGCGACCGGGACCGGATCAAGGCCTGGACGGTCGAGGTCTACCAGCCCTGACAATTGGGCCGCGGGCAGCCGCTCGTTGACCACGATGGATCCCGAGAGCTACGGTGGCTCCGCCCATGCGCGTGCGCGTCGTCGATCTGTTCTGCGGGTGCGGCGGCCTTTCGCTCGGGTTCGAACTGGCGGGCGGGTCCACCACGTACGACACCGTGCTCGGCATCGACAACGATGCGGTGGCGCTGCGCTGCTACAACGACAACTTCCCGTCGCGTCCGGGGCGCGTGCCTACGGGGCGGCAGTGCGATATCTCGTGGTTCCACCATCCGAGCGAAATCCTCTTCTACTACCTGACGCACGTGGCGCTGGCGCGCGGGGAGGCGGCGCTCGAAGAGGAGCTAGGGCAGCTCGGGCTGGGCCCGTTCCTTTCCGGGCTCCAGGCGATCGACGCCGACTACGACGCCGCACGCCGCAAGCTGGTCGAGTCGCCGCGCTTCCGCACCGCGCTCGCCCGCGTGGATTCGAAGGTCTTGTCCCTGGCGGTGTGCCGCGGCTTCCTCGCGCGTATGGGCCTCGCTTCGCTGCGCACGGCGGAGCTTGCCGCGCAGCCGTGGCAACAGGAGTACGAGCTGCTCGCGCCCGCCAACGCGCCACTCGAGGTTCCGGTGGTGCGTGCGCTCGAGCAAGGCGCCGAGGAGCTCTGGGACAGCGCTCTAGAGCGCCTGGCACAGGGCGCGAAACGCCGCGGCCGCGGCCAGCACCGCGTCGTGCCGCAGCGTTCGGGGACCCTCGTCGCGTTCCTCGAGAGCGAGCCCGGGCGCGAGCTCCGCCGGCTGTGGGTGCGCTGGCGCGCGCGGCGCGACAGCCTGCGCGCCGCGTGTTCGCTTTCCGCCGAAGAGCGGTTGCGAGAGCTGTACGACGACGGCCATCGCGCCGAGCTGGTGCTGGGCGGCCCGCCCTGCAAGGGCTTCAGCCGCATCGGTCGCGCGGTGCTGGAGCGGCTGCGCGAGCAGGGCGCTTCGGCGTGGACCAGCGACCACTACGGCGACGAACGCAACGCACTCCTGCACAAGTACGTGCTGTTCCTCGAAGCACTTCGCCCCGAAGCGTTCGTGTTCGAGAACGTCTCTCACTTCTCGTCCGTGCTGCGCACGCCGAACGGCCAGCTCGACGCGGCGGCGGTACTCGCCGATTCGATCGCAGAGCTATCGGGCAGCGAGCTCGCTTATGAGGTCGAGTCGCGCGTGATCAAGGCGCGTCAGCACGCGGTGCCGCAGGACCGCCAGCGCTACCTGATGGTCGGCTTCCGCGCGGGGCCCGGTGCGGCGAGCGCCGCCGCTGGGTTCTTCGATCTCTCGCGCATGGACGACGAGGTGCCGCTTTCCGTTGCGCTCTCCGGTCTCGCCCCGCCCGGTGAGTTCGCATTCGGCGACGGCGGCGCGCGTCCCGATCACGAGGTGGACGCCTACACGCTCATCGACTAGCGCCTGCCCGCGTCCGAGCTCTGCTATCTCCGCTTCGTCCGCCAGCCCGCTCCGGGAAAGAGCGACAGTCCGACGCGCACCGACGCGCACATCGTCCGCCGCGCGCGCGACGACGACCAGGCTCTGATGAAGAAGTTCGGGCCCGGCCAGCGCTGGATGGACTACAAGCTCAGAAGCTCGCCGACCCTGGCAGAGCTCCGCGCGCTGCTCGCCGCGCTCGAAGAGCGCCAGCGCGCCGGAGAGATCGAGGGCCTGCCGGCTGCCGGCGAGGTGCAGGCCCTGCTCCGCCGTGTCGACGGCGGTCTCCTGCTCCGGCTGATGATGGAGGAAGCGGAGCTCGACGAAGCGCACCACCTGCTCTCGTCGGGCTACCTGGCGCGCGGCTTCGAGCAACACGGAGACTGGTTCGAGCGGCTTGCGGCCAATCGCCCGTGCAAGACCATCGTCGCGCACATCGGCAAGGACACGTACGGCTACTTCCACCCCTGGGAAGACCGCCCGATCAGCATGCGCGAAGCGGCGCGCGTGCAGTCCTTCCCCGACTTCTTCCGCTTCCGTACCGCCGGCATCGTCGACGGGTACTCGATGATCGGCAACGCGGTGCCGCCGCTGCTCTCCGCCCAGCTCGCCGAACGCCTCGGCCTGATGCACGAGCGGCACGGCGTGCTCGGGCGCTCCAACCCGGCAAAGCCGCGCCGGAGTCGCCGCCCGCGCGCTGCCCGCCGCCGCAACCTCGCCCGCGACTGAGCCCCGACGTGTGATATCGTCCCGCGCTGGAGAGCGAGGGACGTGGACAGGGAACCTTCCGGACAGGACGACGCGCCCAAGAAGGAGAAGTGGGGTTGGTACCTGCTCTTGCTGGTGCCGTTCGTCGCGTCCCTATGGGTGCCGTTCTACAACAAGCTGACGCCCGAGCTCGGGGGCTTCCCGTTCTTCTACTGGTACCTGTTCTTGTGGATAGCCATCGGTGCGCTGATCACCGCCGTCGTCTACTTCGCCACGCGGGAGCCGCGGTAGCCGATGGTCAACTGGCCGGCGCTGACCGTCTTCATCCTGCTGTTCGGGCTGGTGACCGTGCTCGGCTTCGTCGCGGCGCGCTGGCGCGCCGGCAATCTCGACCAGCTGCACGAGTGGGGGCTCGGTGGGCGCCGCTTCGGCACGATTGTCACGTGGTTCTTGCTCGGCGGCGATCTGTACACGGCGTACACGTTCATCGCGGTGCCCGCGCTGGTGTTCGGCGCCGGCGCGCTCGGCTTCTTCGCGATGCCGTACACCATCATCGCGTACCCGTTCGTGTTCATGGTGATGCCGCGGCTCTGGAGTGTGTCGCGCCGTCACGGCTACATCACCGCCTCCGATTTCGTGCGCGGGCGCTTCGGGAGCCCCACGCTGGCGCTCCTGGTCGCGCTGACCGGCATCCTGGCGACGATGCCGTACATCGCGCTGCAGCTCGTCGGCATCCAGGTCGTGATCGCGGCCATGGGCGTCGAAGGCCACGGCATCCTGGCCGACATGCCGCTCATCATCGCATTCGCGATCCTGGCGGCCTACACCTACAAGAGCGGCCTGCGCGCGCCGGCGATGATCGCCGTCGTCAAGGATCTGATCATCTACATCGCCGTGCTTGCTGCCGTGATCGTCATCCCGGCCAAGCTCGGCGGTTATGGCCATATCTTCGCGGCGGTGCCGTCGAAAAAACTCATCCTGCCCGCGCCCAAGGGCGGCAACCTCGGCATGTACAGCGCCTTCGCCACGCTCGCGTTCGGCTCGGCGCTGGCGCTGTTCCTCTACCCGCACTCGGTGACCGGCGTACTCAGCTCGAGTCGCCGGGAGGTGATCAAGCGCAACACCGCGATGCTCCCGGCCTACTCGTTCCTGCTCGGCCTCATCGCGTTGCTCGGCTACATGGCGCTCGCGTCGGGCGTCGCCGACATGCCCCAGTTCGCCGCCGGCTTCAAGCAGTACCACGCCGACTACGCTGTCCCCGCGCTGTTCCTCTACGCCTTCCCGCCGTGGTTCGCTGGCTTCGCGTTTGCCGCCATCGCCATCGGCGCGCTGGTCCCCGCCGCGATCATGAGCATCGCCGCGTCGAATCTTTTCACGCGCAACATCTACAAGGAATACCTCCGCCCCGACTGCACCGACAAACAGGAAGCGGGCATGGCCAAGCTGGTCAGCATCGTGGTCAAGTTCGGCGCGCTCGGCTTCATCATCTTCCTGCCGACCAAGTACGCCATCACGCTGCAGCTGCTTGGCGGCGTGTGGATCCTGCAGACGTTCCCCTCTGTCATCCTGGGCCTGTACTCCAACAACTTGCACCGCTGGGGCCTGGTCGCGGGTTGGGCCGCAGGCATGGGCGTCGGCACCTGGATGGCATCGACGCGCGGCTTCAAGTCGACCATCTTCGCCCTGCACCTCGGCTCGCTCACCGTGCCCGGCTACGCCGCGCTGTGGGGCGTCATCGTGAACCTCGTCATCGCGGTGCTCGTGACGTGGGCGCTGCATCTGTTCGGCGTCGCGCGCGGAGCGGACGAGACCCGGCCCGGCGACTACCACGCCGACGACGCTCCCCGCGAAGCCGTCGACGTGGTCGAACCCGCCGCGGACGAAGCCGCCGCGGACGAAGCCGCCTAGACAACGCCGAGCTGCGACGCCGGGCGAGCGCAATCTCGCGCGCATTCCGCAGCCGTCGGGCGTCCCGGAGGGCGAAAATGCGCGTGTGGCGCGCATTCCGCAGCCGTCAGGCGTCCGGGAGGGCGGAAATGCGCGAGTGGCGCGCATTCCGCAGCCGTCGGGCGTCCGGGAGGGCGAAAATGCGCGAGTGGCGCGCATTCCGCAGCCGTCAGGCGTCCCGGAGGGCGAAAATGCGCGAGTGGCGCGCATTCCGCAGCCGTCGGGCGTCCCGGAGGGCGGAAATGCGCGTGGGTGCCGGCGTGGGTTTTCACCAGGGATGCTGCGGGGCTGTTTTGGTCCGGAAAGCGGAAATTTTCCCCTCTTCGGCAATCTGACGGGGCCGATTCGTCTGCTCTCCGGACCGTCTACGCCCCACGGCGTACACCATGGAAACCGAAGCGACGCGCCCCGCCGTCTCGCACGCCGTCCCGCGCCCGCGCCGTCCCGCGCCCGCGCCGCGCCGTCCCGCGCCCGCGCCGCGCCGTCCCGCGCCCGCGCCGTCCCGCGCCCGCGCCGCGCCGTCCCGTCGTCCCGCGCCCGCGCCGTCCCGTCGTCCCGCGCCGCGCCGTCCCGTCGTCCCGCGCCGCGCCGTCCCGCGCCCGCGCCGCGCCGTCCCGCGCCCGCGCCGCGCCGTCCCGCGCCCGCGCCGCGCCGTCCCGCGCCCGCGCCGTCCCGCGCCCGCGCCGTCCCGCGCCCGCGCCGTCCCGCGCCCGCGCCGCGCCGTCCCGTCGTCCCGCGCCGCGCCGCGCCGTCCCGCGTCCCGCGCGTGACTCAGCGCGCGCCGTCCGCGGCCGGTTTCTCGATCAGCTCGGAAAGCCGGCGGATCCGGTCCGCATTGACGCCCAGGTCGCCCTTGCCGTTGCGCGAGCGCGAGCGGATGTCGATGACCGAGCCCGCATGCTCCGGCCTGACGCGCACCACGATGTCGTCCACGAACTGGAACACCGTCGAGGCGTCCGTCGCCTCGATGCGCCCCATTGCGGGGTTCGTACTCTCCGTGTGGAATCCTAGCGTCTCGATCGCTGCCTCGGCGCGGTCGAACGCGACGTTCGGCGGCACGTCGAGATGGATCGGCTGTACGAACGGGTACGCCTTGTTCTGGAGAGCCGCGAACGACGCCGGGTAGCTCATGTCGCGACCCGCGTTGGGGCCGAGCTTCTTCGCGGCGACGTACTCTGGCGGATGCACGGTGTCTGTCGTGATGTCGTTGATGGCCGGTAGGCCGCGCGCCGCGCCGAGCAGAAAGCCCATCGCCCCGAGCACCACCACGCCGTACACCACGCCGGCCCAGGCGCGCGTGCGTCCCTTGCGACCCGTGCTCTGGCGCGTCCCGAGCAGGCCGAGCAGACCCGCGCACAGCGCCACGAGTGCCACCAGCAGCGACACTCCGAGCGCCCCAAACCCCAGCATGGGATGGCTCAACCCGACGTGGATCGCCGCCACGCCGAGCGCCAACAGTGCCGCGCTGACCACCGCGGTCCACAACGCAAGGCTGGCCGCGACCGAGCGATTCGCCATGTGCCGCGCAGGCTATCACTTCTCTGTGCGACCGGAGCCCCCGGTCAGCGCCTGAACGGCGCCACGCCCTGTTCGAGCGCGGCGAGCAGCGCATAGGCGTCGCGCCAGGCCGCGGTTCTTTCGTGCACGCGCTCGAGCAGCCAGTGCCGCACGCCGTCCAGCTCCGCCTCGTCGAGCTCGAGCAGCAGCTCCGGCGGACCCATCAGCTCGACCGCGTGCCCGGTTTGCGAAGGCGGCGCGCCGAGCAGCAGCGGCAGGGCCGCGGACACGCCGCCCGCCGAACAGAGCGCCTCGACCCGCTGGGCAAGCTGTTCCGGAAAGCGCTCCCACAGCGCCGAGAGCAGAGCGCGATCCTCCGCGCTCTCCGACAGCACGCCGGCATCGACCATGAGCATCGCCTGCGCTTCCGGGATCGCGCTGAACGCGGCGCGCGCGCACTGCGCGTCGCTCTGCAGCGCCCTCCAGCCCTCCACCACCGCCGCCCACTGCTCCTCGCCCAGTGCGCTCCACGGCACGCGCGCCGACGCGCCGCCGCGCGGCTCGAGCAGCGGCAGTACGAGCGACCCCGGCAGGTGCGCCCACAAGCGCGCTGCGTGCGGTGCTTCCGGCGCCAGCAGTGCCGGAAAATCATCGGCCGCCTGCGCCGACAAGTTCCACGCATTCCACATGGCACGCGCGACCTCCGCCCACGGCATGTGGCGGCGCTCTGCCAGCTCCGCGAGCGCCGGCACTTGGTCAGCCGGCACGTCGACCAGCGCTTCCCAGCCGAGCACGCCGTGCGCGACCTCGTCGAGCACCAGCCCCGGACGCTCCAGCGCGTGCGGCCCGCCGCCGTCGAGCGCGACGCTGCCCACCGCACCCCGCAGCCGATCGACCAGTGCGAACGCCGCGACGCTCCACCCGTCCGCCGCCGCGATGCGATCGTACAGCTCGCGCAGCCCGCGTGGCGGCTCGGTGGCGTCCCACGGCCTGAGCAGCGCCTGCTTCCGCCCGCCGCCCTCCGGCAGCTGCTCGCTGACCGCCAGCGCCGCGAGATACCAGCTGCCCGCGTCGAACGCTCGTGGGGTGGGGCCGATGCGCGGCTCGGGCAAGCTGCCGGGCAGCTCGACGACAAGCCGCATCTGTTCGTCCCACAGCGCCTCGAGCTGCTCCTCGGGCAGCTCCGCGCCGCCCAGGAGCGCCAGCCCCACGCCGCGGAAAACCGCCTCCAGCGCCGCCACCACCGCGGGATTGTCGTCCGCTTCGAGCTCCAGCACCTCATCGATAGGCGCCTGCTCGCTCTCGATCCGCTGCTCCAGGGCCCGCGCGATCCCGGCCACCGCATACGGCGACAGCAGCGCTTCGCCCCACTCGAACGGCGACGCCGCGACCAGCGATTTCTGCGCCTCCAGCAGCAGCACACGCGCGAGCCAGCGCGGACCCAGCGCCAGCCGCTCGTCGCCGGCCGGTTCGAGCAGCCCCGCTCGCGAAAGCCCCCGGATGATGCGGTACGCGCCCGGCGGCACCAGCCGCGCCGCCTTCTCGATGTCCGACGGTCGCACCGGCGCGCCGCTCTCCGCGAGCGACAGCCGCATCCATTCCAGGTCACCGCCGCGCCGCTGCTCCGGCGGAACCAGCGCCAGCCACGCGTCGAAGCTGCGCGGCACGTCCCACGCCGCCTCCGAGTCGGTGAGCGCGCGGCGCATCATGCCGAGCAGCACGTCGAAGCCCGCACGCTTGAGCCACGCCGCGTTGGCGCTGCCCTTCTCCGACGCCTGCGCCACCCGATCGCGGAAGTAGCGTCGCGCGAGCTCCGGCAGCGCGCGTCCCGCCACCGCTTTCATGCCCAGCTGATCGACCAGCCCCAGAAGGCCCAGCGCCGCCCCCAGCGTGTCCACGACGTCCGAGGCGAGCGGTCCCTCCCTGATCCACTCCACCGCGCGCACCGGTTCGAAGCGTCCGTCCGGCGGCAGTCGATCCGTCAACCAATCCGCCAGGTCGTCGATGTAGCTTTCCACCGGCGGCGACTCGACGACGTGCCACGCCGTCGCGTCCGGCGGCAGGAACGGAGCGGCCACGCACAGCGGCGCCCGCCACGCTGGCGGCTTGCCACCCATCGCGGAAAGCTCTACGAATGCCGGGCCGCGCGGAGGCAGGTTCACCTCATGGAAGCTCGACGCCTGGGCGAATGCCGAAAGGCCCCGCGCCTGCAGCCAGCGCCCGGCCAGGCTGCGCCCCGATCCCTTCGGCGCGTGCCACCAAAGGCGAGCCCAGCTCGAAGGGCGCGTGATTTCCTGTGGGAAACCAGGAGGCAGCGGTTCGTCGACGAGATCGAGCGCGCGCGCGTACGGGGCGTCATCGAGGCGCACGCGGCGCGTGCTCGTCTCGGCAGCGGCGGGCGTGCCCGTCGACGCCTGTTTCAGGTCCGGGAGCGCACAGCCCAGCCGCGCTGCGAGCACCTGCTGCACGGCCGCGCGGTCCTCGAGCCAGGCGAGCTCCTGGTCATGGTCCAGCTTGCTGAAGATCGCCGCCAGCGAGCGCGCCTGGACGCGGCTGTCGGCCGGCCAGTCCGGGCTCGCTAGAGCCGCTCGAGCCAGCGCGCCGAAGCTCCGGATCGGCGGCTGGGCTGCCCCCATCAGGTCGCGCAGCCAGCCCATCTGCAGCACAGTTGTATAATGCATGCATTATGCAACTCAATGCGTTCCAGTACGAAATCGTCGGGAAATTAGGCTATTTCTGGGTGCTCCCCAGTCGCTGCAGGGCCCTGCCAGGCCCGCCGTACTCGCTTCGCTGCGCGCGGCGGGGTCCCTCACGGGTGGGCTCCGGGCGGCCGCCCCAGCCCGTCGCGTCCGCACCCGCCGCCCTCCGCCCCCCCGAGGGTCCCCCCGCTCCGCCCGACAATCCCGCGCGACCACTCCGGAGCAAGGCCTGGGTGCGATAGAATCGAGCCACGCGTGCTGTGGCATCGGGGCTTTTCGCGGCGTTCCTTGTTGGCTGCGCAGCCGGCGCGGGTTCCTCGTCCCAGGGCGGCTCCGGCAGCTCCTAGGTGTGCTCGAACGGCTGCGTGACCGCGCCGCCCGGTCAGGCCGGCTCCTGCCACAGCGGCGACAGCGGCGGCAGTTGTCCGGGCGGCAACGGCCTGTACAGCGGTGGCGGCGGCGGCAGTTGTCCGGGCGGCAACGGCCTGATCTTCCCCCGCTTTCGTGGACACCCCAACAGGCGCGACAATGCGCCAGGAGTGATCCATGGACAAGAGGAATCGCAAGGGTAGGCAGCAGCGACGGAAGCGGCGCAAGTTCGACGCCGCGTTCAAGGCGGAGGCGGTGCGGCTCTGCAAGGTCGGCGACCGCAGCATCGCGCAGGTGGCGGTGGACCTCGACCTCACCGAGACCGCGCTGCGTGAGTGGGTGAAGCGCAGCGACATCGACGCCGGCGACGGACCGCCCGGCGCGCTCACGAGCGACGAGCGCGCGGAGCTGACGCGGCTTCGGCGCGAGAACAAGCGCTTGCAGATGGAGCGCGAGATCCTAGAAAAAGCCGCGGCCTTCTTCGCGAAGGAAAGCTCGTGAAGTTCGAGTTCATCCGCGCGGAGAAGGCCTACTACCCGGTGACGGTGTTGTGCTCGGTGCTCGAGGTGTCTCCCAGCGGCTTCT
>Ga0114931_10000733_pt1 | contig 40840 bp, 44 predicted proteins | sample 2SBtaG_FD_89579 | JGI IMG/M metagenome (GOLD analysis project Ga0114931, IMG submission 89579) | Deep subsurface microbial communities from Kolumbo volcano to uncover new lineages of life (NeLLi) - 2SBTROV14_V59a metaG | ecosystem: Environmental > Aquatic > Marine > Volcanic | place: Kolumbo... | reverse complement strand
CAATCACGCGCATTGGTCCGTGCATGCGGACAGCCTGCGTGGCGACAACGCCCATCATGTGGCGGAAAGCTTGTTTAAGGCATTTGCCCGTGCCGCCCGCGCCGCCGTAACCGTCGATGCCCGCAGCATCGGGCATATTCCATCAACGAAAGGCAGTTTGTAGCAGCATATGATTACAGTAATTGATTACGGCATGGGAAATTTGCGCTCGGTCGCCAAAGCCCTGGAGCATGTCACTTCCGAGCAGATCCTGGTTAGTGCAGACGCGGGGACCATCAAGCGGGCGTCGAAAATCGTATTTCCCGGCCAGGGAGCCGCCGGCGATTGCATGAGTGAACTGCAACGCCTGGAGTTGTGTGGTCTTATTATGGAAGTCATCCAGGATAAACCGTTTCTGGGAATATGCATGGGGCTGCAGGTATTGATGGAGCACAGCGAGGAAAACGACGGTACCCAAGGGTTGGGATTTTTCCCGGGTGATTGCCGGCGATTTGCGGACAGTCAATTAGACAGCGAAGGTAACCGGTTAAAAATCCCGCACATGGGTTGGAATCAGGTTTATCAAAAACAATCCCACGCGTTATGGCGGAACATACCCGACGGCGCACGATTTTATTTTGTGCACAGTTATTATGTCTTGCCCGGTGACAGCAGGCTTGTGGCGGGCAGTACCGCCCACGGTGTGGAATTCGCGTCCGTATTAGCCCGTGACAATGTGTTTGCCACCCAGTTTCATCCGGAAAAAAGCCAGCGCGACGGGCTGCAGTTGCTTTCCAATTTCGTGCATTGGGATGTGAAATGATATTGATTCCAGCGATCGATTTAAAACAGGGCCGTTGTGTACGGTTACGGCAGGGTCGAATGGATGATGCGACCGTATTTTCCGATGACCCGGCGGCGATGGCCAGGCAATGGCGCGAGCAGGGTGCGCAGCGATTACACGTAGTCGACCTGGACGGTGCCTTTGACGGTAAACCAAAAAACGCTGATTCCATTCAAGTCATTACCGCGGCATTGCCGGATTTTACCGTCCAAGTCGGCGGTGGCATTCGCAACACGGAAACTATCCAGGCTTATCTGGACGCCGGCGTTGATTATGTCATCATCGGTAGCCAGGCCGTGCGCGATCCTGACTTTGTTAAACAGGCCTGTCGGCAGTTCCCGGGAACGGTTATTGTGGGTATTGACGTGCGGGACGGCAAGGTGGCGGTGGAAGGCTGGTCGCAGTTATCCACAGTGGACGCCATCGGATTTGCCAAACAATTTGCCGATGACGGGGTTCAGGCCATTGTGTATACCGATATCAGTAAAGACGGCATGATGCAGGGCGTGAACGTGGCGGCCACACTGAATATGGCCAGGAGCATACCCATACCGGTGATCGCCTCGGGGGGCGTGAGTACGATGGCGGATATTGAGGCACTTTATCACGTCTGCGCCGAGGGTATCATGGGCGCGATTATTGGACGAGCCTTGTATGAGGGCAGCATTGATTTACCCGGTGCATTAGACTGGGTCACACAACAGGCGGGTTAGCTATGGCGGTTGCAAAACGCATTATTCCGTGTTTAGACGTGGACAACGGCAGGGTAGTAAAAGGCGTTAAATTTGTGGATATCCGCGATGCCGGTGATCCGGTGGAAGTAGCCCGTCGCTATGACCAGCAGGGTGCCGATGAAATCACTTTTTTGGATATTACCGCCAGCTCGGACGATCGGGAAACCATTGTTCATGTTGTGGAAGCCGTAGCGGCGGAGGTCTTTATCCCGCTTACCGTGGGTGGTGGTATTCGTGAGCCGGCCGACATTCGCCGGATGTTGAATGCCGGTGCAGACAAAGTGGCGATTAATACCGCCGCGGTGGCTAAACCTGAATTTGTTAAACAGGCGGCGGACCGGTTTGGTTCGCAATGTATCGTGGTGGCCATCGATGCCAAATCCGTTGCTGAGGGTAAATGGGAAATATTTACCCATGGCGGCAGGCGACCCACCGGGCTGGACGTATTGGAGTGGGCTCAACGCATGGCCGATTACGGTGCCGGTGAAATTCTGCTGACCAGTATGGATCGTGACGGCACAAAAATCGGTTTTGATCTGCCTCTGACCCAGGCTGTTTGCGATGCCGTCAATGTACCCGTGATAGCCTCCGGCGGCGTGGGTGAATTACAACACTTGGTTGACGGTGTGCGTGAAGGTAAGGCGGACGCGGTATTGGCGGCAAGTATTTTTCATTTCGGTCAATTCAGCATTCAGGAAGCCAAGCAATATATGGCCAAAGCGGGTGTGGAAATGCGATTGGGAGTATCATGAGCGAAACGTCTTTTCTGGATGCCATTAAATGGGATGATCATGGGCTGGTTCCGGCTATTGCGCAGGATGCGGACAGTGGTCAAGTGTTGATGATGGCGTGGATGAACAGGCAGGCATTGGAACAGACCGTGGCTCTGAAACGGGCGGTGTACTGGTCCCGCTCACGGGCAAAGTTGTGGTTCAAGGGTGAACAATCCGGGCATGTGCAGCATGTTAGAGACATCCGAATGGATTGTGACGCGGATGTTGTGCTGTTGAGTGTGCAACAGGTTGGCGGTATTGCATGCCACACCGGCCGCGCACGATGTTTTTACAGGCGTCTTGAGCGTGATCGGTGGGTGGAAACCGAAGCACCGCTTAAGGACCCAAAAACGATATATAAATAGGTTAGCGTGACAGATAATATACTATTAGCCCTGCAAGCCGTATTGGTGGAGCGCAAAAACGCGCAAGCGGATTCCTCCTATGTCGCCAAGCTATATGCCGCGGGCGACGATAAAATACTCAAGAAACTCGGTGAAGAAGCCGTGGAATGTATTATTGCGGCCAAGGGCGGGCAGCGTGAGGAAATTATCCATGAAACCGCCGATCTATGGTTTCACGTGTTGGTAATGCTGGCCCACCATAACATACGTGTGGAAGATATTACCGCGGAATTACAACGCCGCTTCGGCCGTTCAGGCATTGAGGAAAAAGCGGCCCGGAAACCCTAGTGTCGTGTCTCCTGTAAAACGTGCATTGAGAAAGCCACTCACGGTGCGATTGCAAGGCGCAGACCGCCGGGAATGGTGGTCACCTTTCCAAGGTCTGAAACGCAGCAATCGCACCGTGAGTGGCTTCCCGGATGGCGAGATAGATTTTTTCAGGCAGCCATCGCCTGGGCGTGGTGCGCTTGGGTGCCGTGCTCCCAGGTGCATGGGGTTTTATACAGCACACCGGCAAGCTGCTGATAATCATGGTTTTTTATACAGGCTTGCCAGGGCGGGCTGTGCGTTTTTGGTTTGGTGCGCCGATACAGGAATAGCTTGAATCGGCGTGTTGTTAGTGCTCATTATTGCCGGATAAATACGGGTCACGGCTCCATTGGGGCGACGGATTTGCGATTTGCTTATTTATCCCATTAGTATGAGACAATACACTTGCGTTAACTTTCGGAGATACATATGATAAGTGGTTGGCAATTACTGGTCGTCCTGGTTATCGTTATTGTCATATTTGGCACCAAACGGCTGCGGAATATCGGTACGGACCTGGGTGGAGCCATTAAAGGTTTTCGAAGTGCGGTTAAGGACGGCGACGAGGAAAGGGCAAAAATTGACAAGAAGGATAACGAGGAAAGCGTTATTGAGGGTGAAGTGACCAACAAAGAAAAGAACAAGGTTTAAACCCTTACGATTATGTTTGAAATCGGCCTTTGGGAACTATTGGTGATTGGAGTTATAGCCTTGATTGTGGTCGGGCCGGAACGTATGCCCGGCTTAGCCCGAAATGTCGGTTTATGGGTGGGTAAAGCCCGGCGATTTATCGCCGATGTGCAATCGGAATTCACCGACGAATTAAAGAAAGCTGACGAGCTTCAGCATTTGGTGAAAAAGGAACTGGAAATCAAGGAACTGCACGAAACCATTGAGTTGGACGAAAGCCGTAAAAACGTGGCGGTTCCCAAACAATCACAAGCTGCAGCGGTAGATCAATCACCGCAACCGGCCTCGACGGCAAAAGATGGTATCCAAGAAGAAAAAACACCAAGAGACTGAACAACCCCTGCTGGCCCACCTGGTTGAACTGCGTGACAGGCTGTTACGCAGCCTTGCGGTGGTATTTGTGCTGTTTTTAGTGCTTATGCCGTTTCGCAATGAAATTTTCAACGGCCTGGCCATGCCCTTGCTCACCTATCTGCTGCCTCCCGGCCAATCTATTATAGCTACCGAGGTGGCATCCAGCTTTCTGGTGCCATTTAAAACAGTGCTGATGGCCGCTATTTTTATTTCCGTACCTTTTCTGCTTTATCAAGTCTGGGCATTTGTAGCCCCCGGTTTGTATCAACATGAACGCCGTATCGCTGCACCGTTGTTGATATCAAGCACATTATTGTTTTATATCGGTATGTCATTTGCCTACTTTGTAGTCATGGGCATGGCGTTTAGGTTCCTCGGCAAATTTGTGCCCGAAACCGTGGAGCTGATGACGGATATCACCCACTATTACAATTTTGTGTTAAAGATGGTGTTTGCCTTCGGTGTGTCATTCGAGGTGCCCGTAGCCACTTTTATCCTGGTTTGGAGTGGTATTGCGACGGTGGAAGGCTTATCAGAGAAAAGACCCTATATTTTTATTGCGGCCTTTGTCGTGGGTATGCTATTGACTCCACCCGATGTGGTATCGCAATTTTTACTGGCGGTACCCATGTGGCTGTTGTTTGAGTTGGGACTCTTATCCGCAAAATATTTTATTCATAAGAACGAGCAGGACGAAGCGGTTGAGCAAACGGCTGAACAAGCCGAATCCGTGGGTGAGCACGGTGATAGCGAGTACCGTCCCATGACTGATCAGGAAATGGAAGACGAGTTGGAGCGTATTGAAAAAGAAGAACTGGCCATGGATGACGACGGCAGCTCACCGGTTTTCAAAGAAAAGACCGATAGCGATCACACTGAACCGGACCCACCCACGACGGATGACGGCGGTGACAAACCCAACGAGTAAGCTGGACCCGGTTGGCGAGGAATATGTTGTGGTCCACGCGGCAATACAAAACAGCAACAACGACAACCTGCTACCCGGCGAGTCAGGGGGGGTGGTGACGCCTCGGCAACCGGTCTTAGCTATATCTTTCGCTTGCTTAAGTCAGCAATGGGGTCATGATCGCGATGGTTACTTGCTTCGCCGGTATGTAATTCACCGGGGGGCCAACTGACTTGTTCCCAGGCCAGGTCAATACGTACACCCACATAGGTCGGAAATCGTGGTACACCGGTTTTTGTCATCTCCTGGAAACGAAAAGTGACAATGCTGTCAAGTGGAGGCGGATCCTCACGTTCGGCATCGGAAAAACCGCTACCGACGGAAAAGGTGACGCCATTGGGTAGTTCCACCTGTAATGCACCCAATCGACCTTGATGCCTGCCCGTACCCGGTAAATGGGCCAATACCCGTGCTTCGGCATCAAAGAAGTTTTTGATTTTAAACAAAGTAGACGACCGTCCGGTTTCGTATAAAGAGCCGGGTCGGCGAATCATTAAGCCTTCACCACCCATTGTCTGCACTCGCTGCAGTTCCTCTTTAAGATGCGCGGTATGTTCGCACCGGACATGCTCGCAAACCGCGCCGTACGGTGGCTTGAGTCGGGCAAAACACTGTTTAAGAAAGTCCATACGCTGTTCAAACGGTTTATCAATAGCCGGGGCGTCAAAAACCACGTAACGCAATTCCCGCCAATCATCATTTTTATCCTGGCGGCGGGCGATACTAACGGTGCGCTGAAAACGTTTTCGTCCAGCCCATAATTCACCGTCCAGGGGTAGGTCCGGTAAATTCTCCACAAACCAGTCCGGTGCAAAAAAGTAGCTACCTTGCCGGGAGATAAAGTCTTTACCATCCCAGTAGGCACGCACACCATCAAGTTTTTCACTCATCCACCAGCCGTCAACGGGGGTGTCTTCCCATTTGTGAGCGAGCAACAACGCCGGTGCGGGGGTGTTGACTGATTGGCCGGTTGCTTGTTTTTTGGCCGGGGCGCGTCTGGGTGCGGCGGCGGCGATACCGACACGGTCCAGTTCCACTTGTTCGCCACGATAGGCTTTCAGATGCTTACAGGTGCGCCGTTCGATCGGCAGGCTTTGAAAATTCCAGGCCCTGCACGTACATGAGTAAACACCGCCCACATTCTTAAGCTGGTAAACCGATGAACCGGAGCCTTGGACCTCCACAATCGCGCCTTCTTCGATATCTGACATGCTATTTTTTTGCCTGCGGTTTGTTGTTGATTGCTGGAAATCTTACATGATCAAAGCATTTTGTCCAACCGCCATCGAGTGGTGGATAGATGGTTCTGCGTCTAAATGTTCGTTTTATATGAGACACTACACTAGGATCCGGCGAGTCCGTGAGCCTTCCGTATTCCAGGTATGTGGTGCGACCACAACTTGTCGCTGTTGCTGCCGCGATTATTTGACGATTTTCAGGTGCGGATGCTCGCGTTTGCTTTGGGGCGGGTTTGCATGGTCATCGGCAAGGGGTTCGGCGACGGGGTCACCCAGGCTTTGCAGCTCATTAAAGACCATGCCGTGGCCGTTTTCGCGGGCATAAATCGCTAATACGGCGTTACTGGGTATATAGACGTTCATGGCCTGGCCGTTAAATCGGGCAACGAATTCAACGGCTTCGTTGCTCAAATTTAGGTCACGTACGGCGGCGGGACTGACATTTAGCACGATCCGCCCGTTTTCCACGTATTGGTAAGGAACGCTGACATTACCTTTTTTAACATCCACCAGCACATAGGGCGTTAAGCGATTATCGACTATCCATTGGTAAATGGAGCGGATGAGATAAGGTCTGTTTGACGTCATTGCCATGTTTTCCCCAATCAGGCGAATTCTTTTATTTTGGTTTCACGGTCGCTCTCGGTCAGGCTGCTCTTAAACGAATCACGATCAAAAAGGCGTTCCGCATATCGACCGATGGGTCGCGGCAGTTTCTCTATATCAATGCCGAGCTGAGGTAAATACCATAATAAAGAAGCCATGCTGCAGTCAACCAGAGAAAACTCCTCACTCATAAAGAAAGGTTTTTGGGCAATGAATTCGGAAATGGATGTAATGGTGTCACGAAGTTCTTTTTGCGCCTTAACGCGTTTATCCGGATTTTCCCCTTCCAACTCGGGCAGCAGGCTGTACCAGTCGCGGTCAATACGGTATAGCATCAAACGGGTAACGGCGCGGTTGACCGGGTCGACGGGCATCAGTGGTGGGTGCGGAAAGCGCTCATCAAGGTATTCCATAATGATTTTGGAATTGTATAGCACCAGATCCCGGTCCAATATGGTCGGTAGTGTTTGATAAGGATTCAGCGATATCAATTCTTCGGGCAGCCTTTCCCGTTCAACTTCGATGATTTCAGCTTGGATGCTTTTTTCGTTTAAAACGATACGTGCACGGTGACTGAGTGGACAATTGATTCCGACGTACAATGTCATAATCGATTTTCTATTGGCCTGCGCCATTCCGACAATCTCCTGCAAGTGTTATTTAAATTCTGCACAACCGAATTCACCGTCGAACCGCTTCATCAAACAGGACAAATGACGGCAACTGTTCGTGGTTCGAAATAAATGAGCCAAGTGTGAGAAATGGCCAGGAAAGGTGGTTCCGACCATTAACCCCAAAAAATTATAAGCTTATCGTGTTTTTATGCCACCCCATCTCCCCGTCACCGGGAGTGATACTTGCCAGTATAGCAAAATTGGAAAAATTAGGCATATTAGAGAATGATTAACTACCTGGCATGCACGGGAGTACACTGATAGGTGAAATTTATAACTTTATTGGTAATTTCTAGCATCCACAAATAATTAACTATTATATTATACCGACCGTCAAACCAACGCTATGCAATGTATATGGTTTGGCGACAACACTAAAAATGTTTTATCGGGGTATAAACGGTTGACAGTAATTACGTGTTTGTTCTAGGATCGATCTCTATTTTAGAGGCCCGTAGAAGGCCGTTAATGCAAACGGGACAGTTTTGTGACCCTAAACATTAGGGTTCATACAAATTAAAGAAAAAAAGAAGGTGGGAATACGCGCGAGTTTTTGTTTCGCGCATGCCTTTCTTTGTCCCTCACGTTTAAGCTCTGCCGAGTTTTAAAAGAGAGGAGTAAGATGGTAACCAGCGGTCAAAGCGTATTTGCGAGATTAATTACCATTAAATCCGCGCTAATCTTCGTTTTGGTATTGATAGTACCGTTTTTTGCTTGGTCTGAAGGTAAAAGCCATGATGAGCAATCAACGGTTGAGAAATTCCATTTCGTTCCACCAAAGGGAACTCATGACGGGGAGCACGTTTCGCAACCTATCCTTTTCCCTCATAACGTTCATGTAAAAGACAACAACATCAACTGTATGTATTGCCATACTTATGCACGGCGCAGCCGTGTAGCCGGTATTCCGCCGACCAGTAAATGTATGGGTTGTCATAGCATTATCGCAACCGACAAGGAACGTATTAAGCTACTTACCAAAGAATACTGGGAGAAGAAAAAACCTCCGGTATGGAAAAAACTTCATGATGTTCCCGATTTTGTTCATTTCAGCCATGAGAAACACCTCAAGCGTTTTGTGTTTGAAGCGGACTTTCCGGTAGAGGAAGTCAAGGAAATTTGCGCGTTTTGTCATGGTCAGGTGGAAAATATGACCGTGGCCCGAAAAGTCAAACCATTGAACATGGGTTGGTGTCGGCGTTGTCATATGGCCAATCATGGACCAAGCGACTGCTGGAAGTGCCACAAATAGCATTTCTTGACGTGTCGGGTCACTACACCGTAGCCAATGCTACCGTTTAAACAGGATGGGTGAGACTATGAACCGCGAAAAAGCGAAATTAAATAGACGACAGTTTCTCAAAATCATGGGCTTGGGCACAGCCGGTAGCGGCTTGGCGGCTTGTGATTTGCCGACCACTGTTACCCTGGAAGAGGGAAAAGAAGATGTGGCTGCCTATTTGGCGCCGGAAGAGTATGCAATTCCGGGTATTGGCGTCTGGTATGCGTCAACTTGCCAGCAATGCCCGGCAGGTTGCGCCATTCATGGCCGTGTTCGCGAGGGCCGGGCGTTAAAAATCGAGGGCAATCCTGATTCGGCAATGAATCACGGCAAGACCTGTATGATGGGCCAAGCCGCCGTACAAACCGACTACAACCCCAACCGTTTGCGCAAGCCGATGTTGAAGAAAAAGGGCAAACTGGTAACGGTGGAATGGAAAGACGCCGAAGATGTTTTGCGCAAGCAACTGGGAAGCGATGCTCAGCTGGGTAACAACGCAGTAGCGTGGCTGACCGGTCATGCCAGCGGTCATCAGGCTATCTTAATAAAGAATCACCTGGAAGCCCTGGGATCCGATGATAGCCGGCATTTTCGCCATGAGGTGGTTGCCAGTCCGGTTTGGCAAGCGGTGGCCAAGGACATGTTTGGTGACGCCAATCCCTTGTTGGATATCGCAAACGCCAAATGCGTTGTCAGTTTTGGTGCCGATTTTCTTGGCACCTGGCAATCGCCTGTTCACTTTGCCGGTGAATACGCGAAATTTCGCCGTGGTGAGCGAGGAATTATGATCGTCGCCGAGCCGAAAATGACCATCACCGGTGCCAACGCTGACTTATGGTTGGCTGTCAAGCCCGGTAGCGAAGGTGCCTTGGCCTTAGGCGTGGCCAATATATTGCTGAGCAGTGGGGTCAGCGCCGATCTGCCTGATGCCATACGGGCAAAAGTAACCGCTTTTACCCCCGCCAAAGCCAGCCAGGTGTCCGGGGTAGCGGAAAAACGAATCAAGCAAATCGCCGACACCTTAAAGAAAAACAGTCCGAGTCTGATTTTGGCCGGTGCATCCGCGGAATCCCAGACCCATGGGTACCAAAACGTCGCTGCCGTCATGGTGTTGAATGTGATACTGGGTAACATCGGTAAAACGGTTCAACGTCGCGATGCTTTCCCCATGCCGGGCATGCAGGCGGAAACGGCCGGTACCAAAGCCTTGTCGGATTTTGTCACCGCCGCCAATAACGGGGAATTGAAAGTCGCGCTGTTTCAAGGCGCCAACCCGGTATATACCGCCCCGTCAGCCTTGAAAATCAGCGACGCACTGGCTAAGGTGGGTTTTAAAGTACAGTTCGCTGTCAACAAGGACGAAACATCCGCCGCCATGGACCTGGTCATTCCCACCCTGTCAGGCTTGGAGGATTGGGGTACACATGTGCCTTTTGTACAGCCGGCTGACAGCGCGATAAGTGTTCAACAGCCGCTGATGGAGCCCCTCTACCCGGACAGTCGTGGTTTTGGCGACATACTTATAACTATGTTGACCATGCGGGGGGCACCCGAATTCGATAAGTTCAAGGATTATTACGGTTACCTGCGAAATTGGTCGCAAAATCTGCCGTCCGCTATCAAAGGCGGCGTTGACAATGATGCATTTTGGGTGAACAGCCTGCAAAAAGCCCAAATCGCCGTTACACGCAATAATGCAGCGGTCAGGGTGAATTTTGAGAAAGTCAATTTGGAAGGCATTGATACGCAAAGCGCGGCCAAGGGCCTTACCATGATTCCTTCAGCCCGGTTGGGCCTGTGGGACGGTCGCCATGCCAATTTGCCCTGGTTGCAGGAAGCTCCCGACCAGATCAATAAGGTCGTTTGGGATTCCTGGGCGGAAATTCACCCAAAGACAGCCAAAGACTTGGGTATTGCCCATGGTGACATGTTAGAGGTCAAGAGCAGTCACGGCAGTATCAAGGTAAAGGCCTTTTTATTCAAAGGTATCCATCCCAGCGCCATCGCGGTACCGTTGGGGCAGGGCCATGATGAGAATTTCGGCCAGTTTGCCAAAGGCATTGGCGCCAATCCTTTGCAGATACTGGATCCCGCTCAAGTGAATAAAGAAACCGGCGAATGGGCCATGTTCGGACAAACCGTCAATGTTCGAAGCGTAGGTCGCGGTGATTTGTTGGTCCGAATGGGCGCAGTTGACACCCAGTACGGACGCAATATAGCCGTCGTCATTCCTGCAGATCAGTATCGCCGAACCGAGGGAGGTAAAGCCTAATGTCATTAAGTAACTTATTGGACAATTGGGATCGCTATCGCCGTGGCATTGAAGAAGGTGCATTTCATGAGTATGAACATATGTGGGGTATGGCGATTGACTTGGATACCTGCATCGGTTGCAACGCATGCGCAACTGCCTGTTATGCCGAAAACAACCTGGCCGTAGTAGGTAAAGAACGGTTTGAACGGGGTCAGGCCATGCATTGGCTGCGCTTGGAACGGTACTGGGATGTGTCTGCAAAAAACACCGAAGGTGATCATCCTGAACAGGGCGCCGCGTTTGTTCCCATGATGTGTCAACAGTGCAATGCGGCCACTTGTGAGCCGGTATGTCCCGTAGCTGCCACCTATCATACGCCGGACGGTCTTAACGCCCAGGTGTATAACCGCTGTATCGGTTCCCGGTATTGCAGTAATAACTGTCCGTACCGAAACCGTTATTTCAACTTTTACTCCTACTACGAATCCTCGTGGCCGGAACCATTGAACTTGCAGCTCAATCCGGATCTGAGCGTGCGCGATAAAGGCGTCATGGAAAAATGCACATTTTGCATACAACGCATTCGAAACGCCAAAGATACCGCTCGTCGTGAAGAACGGGCAGTACGCGACGGTGATGTCATTCCGGCATGCGCTCAAGCATGTCCGACGTCGGCGATTGTGTTTGGTGATCTTCTCGACCCGCAAAGTCATGTCACTCAGGTATGGGAAAAGTACGATGTCAAACGGGGCACCACCAAACAGAAAAAAGAAAATCCCGAGATGCGCGGCTATCGTATTTTGGAACAACTGAATACGGAACCGTGCGTGACATATCTGGAGCGTGTGCGGGAAGATTTTTCTTAATACTCGCCACGGTAATGGGATAAAGAAAAAAAGGTAGCAACTATGCAAGTGCAACAGGTTACTGAAAAAGATATTAACGAAGATATTGAATGGGCGAAAATCAATAAAGACGTCCTGCGCAGCATGGAAAGCCCGCGCATATCGTATTGGATCACATTTGTCATTTGCCTGGGTTTATTCGCCATTGGCATCGGTTCTGAGATCTATCAATACAACACGGGTATGGGGCCGGCGTATTTAAACAACCCACACATGTGGGATTTGTATATTGCCACCTTCATTTTCTGGATCGGCATGAGCCATTCGGGCACATTGCTGTCGGCGATTTTGCATATAATTCATGCTGATTGGCGTAAGCCGATTTACCGTTTCGCCGAAGCCATGACCACCTTTACGCTGATGACCGCTGGTTTGTTTCCCATCATTCACTTGGGTCGTTTGTGGAACTTGTACTGGGTACTGCCTTACGTCACTGACCGGGGTATCTGGCCAAATTTCCGCTCCCCACTTGTGTGGGACGCGTTTGTAATCGCCACCTATCTGACGTCCTCGGCATTGTTTCTGTTTGTCGGTATGATTCCCGATTTGGCCATTTGCCGGGACAATGCCAAGGGTTGGAAGAAAAAACTGTATTCCGTATTGTCGATGGGTTGGCGTGGCGATGATCGGCAATGGCGTGTATTTCGAAAAGCCTACTTGGTTATGGCCTGTTTCTTGATTCCGCTGGCGGTATCCGTGCATTCCATCGTGGCATCCTACTTTGCCATGTCCATCATGCCTGGCTGGCATGTCACCACATTCCCGCCGTATTTTGTGGCTGGTGCCTTGTACTCCGGATGTGCCGGTATTATTACCTTGTTTGTGCTGTTACGGCATTTTTTCCGCTTTGACGATTATATGACCATTCCGATTCTGGAAAAGACCTGCAAACTGACGTTTGCCATTGCGATGGTCTGGACCTACCTAAACCTGATTGAGTTTGCATCGGTTTGGTACGGCCATGACGCGATTGCCAAAGAATTGTTGCTGGCTAAATTTACCGATTTCAGTGCTTATGCCGCGTTCTTCTGGCTGATGTTGTTTTTAGGATCGGTATTGCCGTTTACCCTGGCGGTGGAAAAAATGCGCCGCAACATCTGGTTGATGTTCTGGATATCCTTGTTCCTGAATCTAGGCATGTGGTTGGAGCGTTGGATGATTGTGACCCCGACGTTGTCGTTGTCCTACTATCCCTGGCAGTGGGATGTTATGTGGCCCAGTATGGTGCAATGGGGCATCGTACTCGGTAGTTTCGGATGGTTCGGCCTGTTGTTTCTGGTTTTTGTCAAAGTCTTCCCGTCTGTGTCCATGTACGAAGTGAAAGAAATGGTCTTTCATCGACGTCGTGCCGTTAATCCCGAGGTCGCCTCGAGAATGCATCGTCGCGCGAGCGATTCGGAGTTGGGAACACCGGGATTGGAGGGAGCTTAAGCATGAAAAAATTTACCGTTATGGCTTTATTTAACCAGTTTGACGAAGCTTTCTCCGCCATCGCAGATATTCGGGCTTACAAATGCGAAGGTGTATCGGTGGATGACATAACGATTCAGTCACCGATCGAGCATCCCGAAGTTGAGGAGGTGCTCGGCGAGCGGCCGGTGTACGTGCAGAAATTCACGTTTGCCGGCGGGCTGTTTGGATTGATCTTCGGATTTACATTTCTGGCAGCCGCACAGGCTACATTTTTGGTACAGCCGCAGGGCGGTAAGCCGGTCATACCGTTGCCTTCCAATTTTGTCTTAACCTACGAAATGCTGATTTTATTCAGTGTATTGTTTACGATCACGGGTTTTATCGTCGGAGCGCGACTGCTGCGCAAAACCAATCCGCTATACAGTGAAAAAGTCAGTTTGAACCAGATTGCGGTTTTGGTCGATGTCGATCAGGAGCGTGTGGAATCAGTAAAAAAACTGTTCTCCGATCACAAAGCAGTGGAAATCCGTGAAGGGGCGAATAAATGAAAAAGAGTGTTGCAGTGCTGTTGATGGCATTTCCCATGCTTACCATGGCTAGGCCCTGGTCGACGGATATGATGAATCAACCCAGCGTAAAACCCCAAGAAGGCGTCATGAAACCATTTCCTAAACGGTCGGTTCCGGTCGGTGGTTATCCCACACCGCAAAATATTAAGTCAGCAGCCGACGCCATAAGCCTGACCAACCCGATACCCGTATCGGCGAAGTCGCTTAGAAAAGGGCGGCAGTTGTTTCGCATTTATTGCGGCGCCTGTCATGGCTTGGACGGCAAGGCAAAATCGCCGGTCGCGCAAAAAATGCATAAGTACGACGAGTCCGTTAATGTACGCGATCTTACCGGAGTGTATGTTCAGAACCAGTTGTCGGAAGGCTGGATATGGGGAACGATCACATTCGGTAGTATGACTCAGATTATGCCTGCATACGGTTCACCATTGGCACATCCCGAACAGCGAGGCTCCAATGATTTGTCTCCGGAGGAGCGCTGGCATGTGGTCAATTACGTCAAGCACGGCTTGATGAAAGAATCAACAGCTACAAAAGTAGCTCACGATAAGGCCGGCCACTAGGCATCGGGTGAGGAGAATACAATGACAAGTTTTGGCAGTTGGTCTGTTTTAACCACCAATTTTATTTTTATCCTATACGCCAGCCTGTGTGCGGTGACCTTTTGCTCTATTCTCCACTTGGCCAACGGCAAGTGGCGATTTCAAGTGCGTTCCATTGCATCGTCACTGGCCGTATTGTTTGCACTGTCATTTGTGCTGTTGCTGATTTTACTGGCGAATCCCGAGAAAACGTTCGTTTGGTATGGGCATGCCCACGACGCCCATATGCATATAAACGGCTGGCATAATTACAGTTTTTTGGTAGCCCGGGAAATCATCGGCTTCTTGGTCGTGGTGGGTCTTTTCCTCTACTTTATTAAGTACCAGCATCTATCCACCCAAAGTGACGATGTGGTTGTGAAAAGGCATTTCCGAAATATTGCCTTATTGATACCGTTTTTCTACGTAGCTTATGCATCCATGGTGTCTTGGGATTTCGAAATGACCATGATGCCGGGTTGGCATAGCGCCAGCTATGCGCCCTACCATTTTGTGAGTAATTTCCATGCATTTCTAGGGTTTTTCGCGTTGATGTTGTTTGTCTTGCAGCAATCCGGACGGTTGGCAAACCCGTTTCAGCCCTATGTGTTGAATTTTCTTGCGCAAATGATGTTGGGCTTTACAATATTGTGGACTTACTTCTTTTTTACGCAGTACCTTATTATGTGGTACGGTCGTTTACCGGGAGAATTTCCGCGTTTTACCAAGATGATGTATATGGATATCGGGCCGATGTTTTGGGCATTTATCGGTTTGAAATTTATCATGCCGTTTTGTTCATTGATTTTTACCAACAATCGACACGATCCTGCCGCCATTGTTATGATCGGTACAGGAATCATGGTCGGAACATGGATTGAGCGTTATGTATGGATTGCGGGTTCCGATGATCCGACGAAATACCATATTCCCTTTAGCTCCGCTTTTGATTGGGGGGTTACCATTGCCGTGTTTGCGATCGCTTTTTATATGGTACGTTGGTCGTTACGGCATTACGGTCTACTTCGTACGGCGTAACGCACCGGATTTGGCCACCTTTTGCGCTGAGCCCATTAGCGTGGGTGGCCATGTCTTATGAATGATAATACGGTTTCCACCCCCCGGCGCCGAGTTTCCAAGCGCTCCATTATCCCATCGGGATTTGCCGTATTTATTGTCGAATCCGTTGCCCTGGGCCTGGTCGCCGGTTTTCTATTGTGGATGTTTCTGCCGCCGCGCATGGCGGAACTCTCCAGCCAAATCGTATCATTTCACGATGCCGTAAAAATCGCCGCGCCGGCGGTGGTGAATATTTTTACCAGCCGTTTAAATTTGGGGGAGCCAAGACCTTCCAGTTTGGGTTCCGGCGTGATAATCGATCCCAAAGGTTATCTACTTACCAATGATCATGTCGTTAAAGACGCCAATGAAATTGCCGTGGCGCTTCAAGACGGTCGCAGCGCCTTGGCAAAAGTCGTCGGCCGTGATCCGGAGTCGGATTTGGCGGTTTTATACATTGAATTAAAAAATTTGCCGAGCATTCGTTGGGGTGACCCCGCGAGAGTGTCCGTGGGTAATGTGGTGCTGGCCATTGGTAATACACTGGGCGTAGGGCAAACGGTGTCCATGGGCATCGTATCCGGAACTGAACGCAACCAACTTGACTTAAGTACCTTCGAAAATTTTATTCAAACCGATGCCGCTATCAACCCGGGTAATTCGGGAGGCGCGCTTATCAACACCGCCGGGCAACTGATTGGCATTAATACAGCGATACTTAGCCGAACCGGAGGGGCGGAGGGGGTTGGTTTCGCTATTCCAGGGGATATCGCCCAAGATGTCTTTAAGCAGATTACCAATAAGGGCCGGGTATCCCGTGGCTGGCTGGGCATGTTTATTCAGGATTTAACACCGGATTTGGCCGAATCCTTTCAGATTCCCGACCGCGGCGTGATTGTCGCGGGTGTGATTGTTCCGGGACCCGCGTCGGATGCAGGATTGAAAGTCAGCGATATCATTTTGACCATTGACGGTGTTATTGCCAATGACAGTAAATCGGCACTCAATAAGATAGCCTCGTATCAACCTGGAAATAAAGTGGAGCTGGTTGTTTTACGGGGTAATAAGAAACTGACCATGCATGCAACAGTCAGCGAACGGCCGCAATTTAATTAATTAGGTTGAATCTTATCTATCATTACTGCCGGGCCGAATAAGTGTCATGCATAGTTTAATGCCTCGGTGAGAAACTGCATTTGTTGAGCGGTTGTTAAAAACCACATCAATGCGTCATTGGTTTGCCAGCCACCTGGACAGTCAATGCGATCCGCCACCATAAACAGGCTTAGCAATTTGGCGTTTACGGCCGTGTTTAGCTTTCGCCAGGCTTTTGGGCTTGGCGGCTGACCCTTGCGGCTGGCGATATACCACGGCAAATTGATGTCGTGGTATTTGACGAGGTTTAAAAGCACTTGATCCTGGCAGCCGTAGCGCACCATTTGTAGTAAGGATTGTCGTGGACTGCTTGAACCGCCAATTTTGCCGATATCGTGAACTTTGGCCAATGTTATGAGGGTGGCGGTGTCAGCATCGGTGCATGCATTAACTTTGGCCAAATCCCGCACCCTTACCACGACCTGTTCACAATGATCGTAAGCATTTCCGGCGGTATGTCGCCGTGGATTGAGCGTTACATGTTTTAATCGAATGTAATCGTGGATAAACTGGGGGTGTTGTAAAATCGTCATGTCAAACTCCTTGTGGCAGTGTAGCTAATACCGCCGTTACCGTGGTAGGCCAGTTATTGACCTCTATTGTCCAACCCAGGGCTTGATGCCGATGATCGTTGCGTTGCTCACCAAACAAAAACAGGTTGTTGACGGATTGGCGCATATATCTCAGAACATCAAGCCGGTCATCGATAAAATGACTGATACCAAGTTCAATACAGTGCCGGGTCTTCGCTTTCCTGTACCTGCAAAAAACAACCCGTTCCTCGGGAATATGTGTTAATGCGTAAAATTGGTGATGTCGCAACCATAAGCGCGTTTTGTGTTCGGTATTTTTACCGGCTTTGGATATCAGCCATACCCGTCCTTTAAACGCCATGACCAGTTGTCGGATGCCGTCAAAGGCCCCCGGTCCCGGTGGCGTGGACAATGCGCTGGCGATATCGCCGTGTAAAAAGCCGGTGTCCGCTTTACCGCCTTGAACCGGTGAGATGATGACTCGGCCGATATCGATGCCCAAGCTTGGCGGTTTGATAGGTGTTGCCATGTTTCACTCCTTGGTGTTTGTTGGCGGGAGTGTAAGGTTTTTATCTATAATACAAAACTATTGAATATTTATTTGTTATAGTTTTTAATTATAGGTATGAAAGATGATTGGTTACAGGCTTTTGGGGAGTTCAGTGAAAGCCTTAATTTTACCCGCGCCGCGGAGAAGCTGCACATTTCCCAGCCGGCTTTGCATGTGAAAATTCAAAAGCTTGTGGAAGCCGTGGGTGTTCCATTGTACGAAAAACAGGGGCGGGTGTTGCTGCTGACCGAAGCCGGTGTCAAAGTGCAGGGGTTTGCGCGGGAGATGCACGAACGCCGGCAGGCTTTTCTTGCGGGCTTACGGTGTACGGACGACCGGCAACCGGTTGTGCTTTGTGCCGGGGAGGGCGTGTATTTATATCTGCTTGGGCCGGCATTGATGGCCTATCAACGGAGCCGGCATGGGCTAGGCATGCGGTTGTTGACCGGCAATAGTCAGTTAACCGTGCAAACGGTGTTGTCCGGTCGTGCACACCTGGGTATTACGGCCATGAACGCCGTACACGACGAACTGGAAAGTGTTGCCTTGACGACGGTCGGGCAGGCGCTGGTGATGCCTAAATTCCATGCTTTGAGCCAAAAGGCGCGAATTTCGCTGCGGGATTTAGACGGGCAACAATTGATCCTGCCACCGTCAAATCGACCCCACCGATTGATGGTGGAACAGGCGCTGGAGCAGGAAAACGTGAATTGGTCCCTGGCTGTAGAAGCCGTCGGCTGGGAGTTGATGATTCATTTCGTCAGGCTGGGCAGCGGTTTGGCCATCGTCAATGAATGTTGCAAAATTCCGGCGGGGCTGGTTAAAAAATCGTTAACGATGTTGCCGAAGCTGACGTACACTATTGTAACGCGTAAGCACGGTTGGTACGGTCAGTCCGTTTATCTGCTCAGGAAAACATTATTGCGGTTTCATGATCATTGGAAAAAATCGTAACGGTATGGAAGAAAATCTCGTCGAGCTCAGTCGCATTCTGTCCCTGGTGTTAAGACATCAGCCCAGTCAACACGGCGTAGTGTTCGACGATCAGGGGTGGACAACGTTGGCGATTCTGCTTGCTGCCGTGCGACAGCACTATCCCGGCATGCAATGGATCAATACGCGAAGTGTGATGCAGATCATTCAACAGAGTGATAAATCACGCTTTGAAATGGATGCTGACAAAATTCGCGCCTGCTACGGGCACTCCGTGAAAGACAGGATTCAGCATCCCATGCAGAAGCCGCCGGAAATGCTTTTCCACGGCACAACCGCGGACGCCGCGCAAAAAATACGTGAGCAGGGACTCAAACCGATGTCCCGTCAGTATGTCCATCTTTCCATTGACCAGGCGACTGCTGCCATCGTGGCAAAGCGACGAACAGCCGAACCGGTCATTCTGAAAGTCAGGGCTTTACAGGCGTTTAAAAACGGCATAGGTTTTTACGGCGGTAAGGACCGGGTTTGGCTGGCCGATGCCATTGCGGTACTTTATATTGATCTATAAATAGCCTTGCTGGCCGGCGTGGGCCGATAATCCACCTACCGTGTGTACTTCGGCTGCCACCGTATGGTTTCGCCCCATAGACTAATTTCCTTGGCACCGTCCACGCAACTTGAGTCCCAAGGTATTTTTACCCTGGTATCCGATAATATTGCCTTTGGCCTGGTTGGCGTTCAGGATTTTTTAATATTTTCCCGTAAAGATCCCGTAATAGCAAGGTCATTGGCGGCATGGGATAATAGTGGCAACAGCGACAAGCAAGCCGCGGCGATGGTACGTATCAGAATTTTCCTGGAGCGAACCCTTTTGTTGGTTGTGACATAGGATAAACAAGCGGGTCCCCGGTTTGAATGCACGAAATCGAAAAAAAAATGATGTGGCTCAGTGTCAATGGATGTGACACCCGAAAGCGGTGGTAGAATGGCTCTGTTAGGGAGAATCCAGGAGAGTGTTATGCAAAATGTGGGTACTGTGGACAAGTTTATCCGAATTGCGTTGGGTGTCGTGCTGTTATCCCAGGTTTATTTTGGACTGCAGACTGCTTGGGGCTGGCTGGGCGTGATTTTTCTGGCCACCGGCTTTATTAATTTTTGTCCCATTTACAAGGTATTAGGTTGGCATACCAACGATACACAGAGTCGGGCGTAGTTTCACTTGCGGTTCAGGGCCAGGCCACTGGCCCTGTCGCATCTGTTTGATTTTTCAATTTAAGATGCCGGCGGGTGGGCTAGCGCACTAGCGTGCCGCTACCGATCCTACGCCGTTTTGCGGGGAAGGAGTTGTATTAACCGCGCAAGGGTGTTCGAGGTTTTTCTCAATGGTTCTCAACTCATTGATTTGATCGGACAGAATACTGATACCCGTTTCCAACTCTCTGATTTTGGTTTCCACGGTTTCCCGTGATTTGCTGATCTGGCGAAGTTTGTCCATTTTCTCATCCAAAGTGTTTTTTTGCTCCTTAAAAATTTGGATGACTGGATTGAGATTGGTTTTACTCCAGGATTCGGCCTCTTTATTGGCTTTATAAAAGATATCTCTGGCTCGACTGACCAGGCTGATAAAAAATCGCTTGATCACAAAACTCTGCTCCGTCATGGTGGTTTTTTTACTTTGCCGGTAGGCTTCGCCCTCATGATAAAGCTTTTGCATTTCTGCATTGAATTTACCGATTGAAAACGATCGCGGCTGCTCGGTCTGCATGTTGTTGGCTTCGGCGATTTGTTTGCATATGGCATCGAGCATTTTTTGGCTTTGTGCGGCCTGCGCATGCGCTTCGGCCATGATTTGCTTGGCGCCTTCAAAGAAAAATCTCATGCCGCTTTTCAAGCCCATGGTAGTCCAACTACCGGACATGTTCTCGCGTGTTTCGTTGATGAGTTTGTCCAGGTGTGTCATGCTCAGGGCATCCATCATATTGTTCATTTGAACAGTCAGGATCTTACGGCGAGCTTGAAAATTATCCACGCGCACTTTGAATCGATTACGTTCTTCCTTGGTCCTCTCCATCATATGAACAAGGGCTTCGGCGTTGTCACTGCTTAATGTGCGGAGCTCCATAAGCTGCTTTTCGTTTCCCGCCATACGCGTTTTAAGGATATTCACATTTCCGCCGATCATGGAACGGATTTCGGATATGACGTTATCCTGGATGATGGCATTTTTTTGCGGTACGATATCCACCGTCAGTACACGCTCGAGTTCATTGAGGTTGCTGTTTTTCAGCAATATATCATCATCTTTGACCTTCGCCAGCAGTCCTTTTTGCGCCGATACCGGTATCACCGCTTGTTTGTCCAGGTTGAGTTGATTGGCGGTGTTGTAGCATTGTTCCTGAATCGTGTTGGTGATGGCTTCCGGTGACTTGAGTTCGTCCCACAGCGTATCAATTTTGTTTAGAACGACCAGCAAACCTTTGCGCTGACCGGTACGGCATTGCATGATATGGTTCTGCCAAAGTTCAAGATCACTTTTGGTTAGACCGGTATCGGCGCCCAGAATAAACAATATGGCGTGGGCGTCAGGCAGCATGCTTAGCGTCAGTTCCGGTTCATTGCCGAGCGCATTGAGTCCGGGTGTGTCCAATACAACCAAGCCGTTTTTGAGCAGCGGGTGTGGAAAGCTGATCAGGGCATGGCGCCATACGGGAATTTCCACCAATTCGTCTTTGGCCTGTGCCTTTCCATCACCCAGATCCAGTATCAGACCCAGTTTTTCCGCTTCCGCATTGCTGACTTTTTTTACCTGCACCACTTCGCGTAATGCTTCGGCCATTTTTTCCGGGTCACCGGTTTCCAGTTGGATTTGAGTCCAATGAATGGGCGAGTTTTTGTATTCCGCGATGGTGGTATCGTCCAAACGGGTTTCGATGGGCAGTAGTCGAATGTATGAACCTTCCGTCTGGTCATCATAGAAAATTTCCGTTGGGCACATGGTGGTTCGACCGGCTTCCGAAGGCAGTAACCTGCGTTTATAGTCGGAGAAAAATATGGCATTGATCAGTTCGCTTTTGCCGCGGGAAAACTCCGCCACAAAGGCAATACAGATCTTGTCGGCGTTGAGTGCGTCCTGCATATCAAAGATGCGCAGGTCAACTTCCGCCGAACCGAGTCCGTTGGCTTCCAACCATTGGCGATAATGGTCCAGGCTCTTTAGGATTCTGGCCTTCCATTGCCCAAACGCCTGTATCTGCTCAGATAACAATGTTTTGTTCATAATTTAAACGCAGGCTGCCGCACCAGAATGAAGGTTTTGTTAACATTCGGTTTTTACTACAGTTTACAAAATCGCTGTGTAGTAATCAGCGGCACCGCGAGCAGATTCTTGAACCGCTTAACGATTTAATTGTCTGCTTGGTCGGGAAGGACCCCCATTCGGGTGGCAGGCGTCCCGGATTGTGTATTTGGACCCGTTTGGAGCGGCCCTGTAATCCACTAAGAATAGTCACTTGGGATTTGGCCACCGCAAATGCCTTAGCGAGAAAGGCGGTCAGGCGTTGGTTGGCCTTGCCGTCCACCGGCGGGCTTTGCACGCGTACTTTGATACTGTCACCATGTTGTCCGGCGCACTCATCCCGGCTGGCGCGAGGCTGAATATGCAAATTCAAGATAAGGTCTTGTCCTCGCCAGCTATACGGTCCGGGCATGGTTACAACGGTATCTGGCTTTTTTGAGGGCTAAACATATTGTATCCCTGGATGGCCAATACGTTGCCGTACTGATCCAGGGGGGCAATAATCAGTATCCAGATAATCTGTAAGGCTACAAACACCACTATCGGTGAAAGGTCAAACCCCTGAATGGGTGGAATAGCCCGTTGCGCGGGTCGTAAAATCGGTTCGTTTATGCTGTAAATCAAGCTCATGGCCGGATTGTAACCTCCTGAATTCACCCAACTCATGATGACTTGAATAATGATGGTTGCGAAATACAAATACCAAAGCTTAATCAGTAATGTACTCACGCCCAAAACCAGCAGGCCGGGAATGGATGTGGGATATCCCTTGAGCATGCGCAAAACAAAAACTTCCAACAGCAACAGCGTCATCAGCAGCAATACAGTAGCCATATCGATGCCGCCGAAACCGGGAACAAAACGCCGCAGCGGGACCACTACAGGATTGGTGACTTTGACGATAAATTGGGAAATAGGATTATAAAAATCCGCCCGGACCACCTGCAAAATAAAACGTAGCAGTACCACCAAAATATACAAACTGAATGCTGTACTGACTAATACGTATAGTGCCTGTATTATCGGACTCATTGTTGTTCTCCAAACATTTGCGATAATTCCTGGGAGCGTTTTTCGGCGGCAACAACCGCTTGTTCGAGTATGGCTTGAAAATGATGGGTCTGCAGCACTGCTATGGCGGCTTCCGTGGTACCTCCCGGGGAGGTCACGCGGCGGCGCAGTTCCGACGCTTCAATACCTTCGTTGATAGCCAGCTTGGCAGAACCGTAAGCTGTTTGCAGGCAAAGCTGGTAGGCTTGTTCCCGATCCAGGCCGAGTTTGACACCGGCATCAATCAACGCTTCCATGAGCAGGAAGAAATATGCCGGACCGCTGCCGGAAACAGCGGTTGCCACATCCATCAAGCTCTCATTTTCCAACCAGATACAGGTGCCGACCGAGCGCATGATCGATTCGGCCATTACCCGTTGGGTGTGGTCGGTGTTGCTGCTGGCGAACAGTGCGCTGGCGCCGGACTGTACCAATGCGGGGGTGTTTGGCATGCAGCGCACAACGCCGATTGCCGGGTTTTGCAGCAATCGGTATATGGATTCCGTGCTGATACCCGCGGCTATTGACATCAACAGCGGCTTGCGCTCCGCCAAACTGGTGGTCAAGTCACTCAGGACGGCTTGGACCTGTTGGGGTTTTACCGCCAGGACCACAACATTGGCGGCCAGGCAGGCGTGTTTGTTTTCGGTGCTAGTGCGGATTTGGTAATCCTGCTCTAGCTTGCTTCGATGTTCTTCCACCGGATCGGCGGCAATGATGTATTCAGCTTTATATCCTGACTGTATCAAGCCGTGGATAAGCGCTTGGCCCATATTGCCTGCTCCGATAAAAGCAATGGTTGGTTCTGGCATTGCTTCCTCCTTGCACAGCGCATTCTATCGTATGTCATGGCTGGACGTCACACAACGCCGGTTTTTCCCTGTGGGAGCCGGCGCGCCGGTGTATGGACGGAACAAATCGACTATTTCGCGGATTGACCTGTCTCCCGAGCCATTCAACATTTATAATACCCTAAGTCTGACGGGGGCGTAGATGCTCTGAGAGTGCGCTCACGCGTTGATTGATGAAAACAACATATAAAGGTGAGGCTGTACGATGACACTAGGTCCATTAATGGTGGATATAGCCGGTACCCAGCTCACGGACGAGGAGAAGGATATACTCTCCCATCCGCTGGTTGGCGGGGTGATTTTATTTACGCGTAACTATGAGTCCAGGGAACAAATCGAAAACCTGGTGGGAAATATCAAACGGTTACGCAAACCCAGCCTGTTGGTGTCCGTCGATCATGAAGGTGGACGCGTACAGCGATTTCGTGCCGGTTTTACGGAGCTGCCGCCGGTAGCCAATCTTGGTAAAATTCTTGACCATGATCCAAAAACAGCCAAACAGCTGGCTGAAACGACCGGGTGGTTGATGGCCATTGAGCTTTTGGCCATCGGCGTGGATTTTTCTTTTGCCCCTGTTTTGGATTTGGACCGCGGAATCAGTACAGTCATTGGAGACAGGTCCTTCCATGGTGACCCGCAAAAAGTTACCGAATTAGCCAGTTCTTATATAGCTGGCATGCACCGGGCGGGTATGAATTCCTGCGGTAAGCATTTTCCCGGTCACGGGGCCGTGGTAGCCGATTCCCATGTGGATTTTCCGGTGGACAATCGTAGTTTTGATGAAATTTCCAAGGAAGATCTAACTCCCTTTGCCAGAATGATACATTTTGGGTTGGGTGCAATCATGCCTGCGCATGTGATTTACGCCAATGTAAATGAAAGACCGGCTGGGTTTTCTGAATTCTGGATCCAAGAAGTGCTGCGCAAGCGACTGGGTTTCCGTGGTGCGGTGATTACCGACGATTTGAGCATGAAAGCAGCGTCCACCGTGGGTGATTTTGAGAGCCGGGCCAGGCTGGCTCTGGAAGCAGGCTGTGACCTGGCTTTGGTATGTAATGATCGGGACGCAGCCCTGGCTGTTATTGATGGACTGGGTGGCTATAAAAATTCGCCGGTTTCCCAAATGCGCATAAGTCGGATGCACGGCCGCCATTTTTTACGCTGGTCCCGGCTTATCCAGGATTCCCACTGGAAACAGGCCGTGGACCAGGTGGTGGCCTATGCGGATGTGGACAATATTCTCAGCGCGTGATGTTGACACTTTTCAGTTGATCGACAGGTTGCGGTTGAGCGCAAACGAGCCGATGCGTGTGCCCGGAGCTTTAGCCAAGCGGGGATAATTCAGGAAACGCCAGTAGCCGATATTCGCCGTTATGGGCGATCAGCACATTTCCGGCTCGCGTCTGCCAATCGCCTAATACATATCGATGTGCCGTCTGTTCGCCCAGGGTCCACTGGTGATGGGCAAGGCGATGGGTGTGTCCATGAATCATATGGGACACTTGATAGTCCGCAAGGATTTTTTCCACCTCTGCCTGGTTGACATCCATAATGTCATCGCGTTTATCCGCGGTAGCCTGACGGCTTTGTTCGCGAAGTCCCTGGGCTATGCTGATGCGCTCGGCAATCGGCTTGGAAAGAAACTGATCGATAAACTGCGGATCGCGAACTTGCCGTCGGAATTGCTGATAGGCGATATCATCAATACATAAGGTATCGCCGTGACACAATAACACCGGTCTATCGTTTAGGGTGATGACATGAGGATCGGGAAGTAGGCTGCAGCCGGTCTGTTCACAGAACCGATCGCCCAGCAGGAAATCCCTGTTGCCGTGCATAAGTTGAATGGGACCGCAGGCGGCGTTGTAGGTGTGCATGGCTGTTAAGATCGACTGGAAAGCGGGGTCGGGTGCGTCATCGCCAATCCATGCATCAAAAAGGTCCCCAAGAATAAATAAAGTAGCCCGACGGTTTGCGGCCCATTGCAGAAAGTCGATGAATAGTCGGCCTATCTCAGGCTGCGACCGGTTTAAATGCAGGTCGGAAATAAACATGTGGTTCATCATGCAGCTTATTCGATAGTAATGGTTTTGATCATCACCGGTTTAGTCGGTACATTGGCATAGCCCCCGACGTTTGTGGTTGCCACTTTGCGGATACTGTCTACCACGTCCATGCCTTTGACGACTTTGCCGAATACCGCATAACCCCAGCCTTCTCCCATGGGCGCCGCAAAGTTCAAAGTGGGATTATCTTTAACATTGATAAAAAATTGAGCGGTTGCCGAATTCGGGTTGTTGGTTCGCGCCATGGCGATGGTACCTCGTGTGTTTTTTAGGCCGTTGTTAGCTTCGTTTTTAATGGGGGGGCGGGTAGGTTTTGGGGACATGTCCTTGGTGAAGTCGCCACCCTGGATCATGAAATTGGCCATCACTCGATGGAATATAGTACCGTCGTAGTGTTTGTCCTTTGCATACTGTACAAAGTTTTTCACGGTGTTGGGCGCTTTCTCCGCGTCCAGTTCCACCACGATAGAACCCATGCTGGTATCGATATGAGCCATGGGGTTGGCCGCCCATGCCGGTAAGGCAATTAAAAACAGTGATAGCCAACAAAACGGTATTGATAATCGCATGTTTGTCCCTTTTTATTACTGGTTTGACCGATGGTATCCGGCAAGCAGGCGTTTACGCCTGCTACAATTAAGATGCCGGAAGTGGCTGCTCGGTTCCATCAAATGTGTATCATTTTTCGGACGTCATGATAGGGCACAATGGGGGGTGCTGTGAAGTGATAGGCGTTGTGCCCTTGTGGTTTGTATCATTGCGAAAATGACAGTGACGAGATGGCCGGCCAGGCGTGTTGGCGCCGAGTCGTTGGATAGCGCGGACTTTCTCGTGTCGTGTCTTCGATTAAACGTGTATTGAGAAAGCCGTTGAAGGGCCGCGCGCAAGGCGCAGATCGCAGTGTTTTCCCCCAGGGCAAGATACAATCGTTAGCACCCATCTCAAGTCTATCGCGTCACCATGGGCGTTTTCGGTGAGACACTAGTACCGGCAATACTCTCGTGGGGGATTAAAATGGTCCCTGATGGTTTTGATATGACTGGCGTACCACATGGGCGAGTCGATGATTTTTTCAAAACCCAGTCCAAGGCTTAGCAGGGTTTTGTTCATCAACCGGGAATTACCGTCCGCCGCTGCCAGAGCGAGACTGGTTTGTTGAAGAAGAGCGGATGCCGACGGCAGGGGACCGTCGGCCAATACGGGTTCTGCTTGAATCCATGGCAGCATGCTGCGCTGCGATAGTCGCCAGCCTTCTTTCTTAAAAAACAGGTCCCATGCCAGGTCCGTGAACAGGGCGGCCAGGTGTTGGTCTTGCGCAGAGTCGGTCATCCGGGACCGCATAAAGAAGGCTTTGCTCATATAGGCATAGTCTTGCAAACTGACTTCACCCAAGGTTTAGCCGGCGGCACGCATTTTATGGATTTTTTTACCGTCCCAATGGGTGCCGGCAAGGTAGTCCCGCAGTTGCCGCCCGGCATCTTGATACTTTTTTTTGCCGGTAAGATCGGCAGCTGTTGTAAAGGTCATGAGCAAGAGTGCATTCCAGGCCGCGATGCGCTTGTGATCGCGCGGTAGTTGCCGTTGCGAGCGCAGCCGTATTAAACCTTGGCGTATGGCTGCCTGTTTGTCCGCGGGCGTATGGCTTTGCATTGATTTTTGCGGTATGGGCAGGGCGCCGGTATCAACGGAAGGTTTATGTAATTGCCATAGATCAGCCGCTGTTTGTGCCTTGGGTTTGTCAAACAAACGGTTTAAATCATGGTGGTTAACCAAGTAGTAGCCGCCTTCCACACCTTGGTTGTCCACGGCGGAGAGGCTTGCAATATATCCGCCGTCCTTGACCGAAAATGATTTGATCAGAAAATTCAATGTGTCCTCGCCAATGTCGGTGTAGTGACGGCTGCCGAAAACCTTGCCGGCCAGCAGGTACAAGCGGGCAAGTTGGGCATTGTCGTATAACATTTTTTCAAAGTGCGGCGTTTGCCAGCCCGGATCCACCGTATAGCGGAAGAAACCGCCTTCAATATGGTCATGTAAGCCTTGCTCCGCCATTTGATCGAAGCTTGTTTGTAAAAACGCCCCCAATGATTTGTCGCGGCTGCGATCGAAGTCACAAAGCAGGCTGACCATTAAGGGCGCCATCGGAAACTTCGCCCGGTCGCCAAATCCTCCCGCCAATTCGTCCGCATTCAGTAGAGCTTGTTCACGAAGCGCCAAAGTCAGTTTTTCCGCAAGTTTGGCATTCAACGTGACCACCTGTGCCGGAGCGCGGGATTTAACTAAGTTCCCGGCGGCCTGTCGGGCGGTGGTGCTAAGATTATCGTGATCTTTTTCCCACCGTCGGGTGAGATTCACCAGTAGCGTTTTGAACTGTTGGGGTGGCAGGTATACAAAGCCCACTAAGGGGTAACCGTCGGGTGTAAGAAAGACGTTTAGAGGCCAGCCGGAATTGCCGTTTGTTTTTTCCACAAACTCAATCAACGCCGCATCCAAAGCCGGCTGCAGTTCCCTGTCGACTTTGACCGCCACGGCAAGCTTGTTAATCAATGCGGCGATTTGCGGATTTTTGTAACTTTCGCGCTGCATGACATGGCACCAATGGCAGGCGAAATAACCAATGGAAATATATAGCAGCTTGTTTTCCCGTTGGGCTTGCGCCAACGCGGAAACCTGCCAGGGTTGCCATTGCACAGGATCGGTGGCATGCATGGCTAAATAGGGTACAGCCGAGCCGGCCAGTTGATTGTGTGCCACCGCCACCAGCGGGGATAAAAACCATAGAGTCAGCAGTGTTAAATGTCTCATAGCGTATTTGTCGACGGAATAGGGCAATTCATTACAGGTCCAGTTTATGGCAATTGACAGGTATTCAGCGTATGGTTTTTATTGTTCGGCCATTTTGACATAGTTCCTGACTATGGTGTTGTGCTTTGTTAATGCGCTATCGCACATCGCTGAGTGATTATTTTGGCCGACGGTTCATAGTCCAACAGCTTTACCGTTTGGAACCCCCGGTGAAATTGACGTGCATCAAAAAAACACCACCAAGATTACACCAAAATCCGGCCGGACGCCGAACAACCGGTAGTGGAAGCAGCAGCCTGATTCAGCCGGTCCCAAGCATGCTTGGGCGAGCGATTTTGTATTCAATTCATTTTTATCCCGACCAACGTATATTCCCGGGTTTAGCGCTTGGTGCTTACGGATGTGTGCGCTAAAATAGGATAAATTAATAACTAGCTTAGTTAATAATAAAACTTATAGACATAAAAAATTATTTGGAGATTGATAGCTTTCGTTTTGTTGATTAAAGTTGATTGCCATCGCTTCGGGAGGATGGCCCTTTGGTGGCTAGGGAACGATAATGAAAAATACTTGCTCGTATCTGTTTTTTTTGCTGTTCGGCTTCACCGCGTTATGCTGGGCTGGAACTGCCGACACATCCGGCGTCAGGGCTTATTCCGATAAAGGCGCTGATATCTGTTTGAAATGCCATGACGAGGATTGGGATACTCCCATCCTACCTATTTTTAAAAATAAACACGGGGAAATGGGCGATCCGCGATCACCCATGGCACGCTTGCAATGTGAAACCTGCCATGGACCATTAGGTACCCATAATAAAAAAGTAAAGCGGGGAGGAAAACGCGTTCGCATGATTGCGTTTGGCAAGGACTCCTGGGTTTCCGCCGCGGATCAGAACAAGATTTGCCTGCAATGCCACGACAACCATCCACGCATGAACTGGGCCGGCAGCAGCCATGAACTTCAAGGTATGGCGTGTGCCGAATGTCACACCTTGCATGCTGAAAAAGATCCGGTGTTGACTCCAAACCAGTCGGACATTTGTTTTCGCTGCCATCAGAAGCAACGGGCGGAATTTAACCGAACGTCCAGTCACCCGTTGCGGCAGCATAAAATGCGCTGTACGCAATGCCATAATCCCCACGGCACCTATTCAGAAAAGCTGTTAAAGCAGCGCAAAAACCAGGTCTGCTACGAATGCCACACTGAAAAACGCGGGCCTTATCTATGGACGCATGCGCCGGTCAGCGAAGATTGCGGCTATTGCCATGAAGCCCATGGCTCCATGTATCCAGCCATGTTAAAGCGCCGACCGCCACTGTTGTGCCAGCAGTGTCATGAACCGGCGGGGCATCCCAGCGTAAGGCGTGATGGCGGCGCGGTTGTCGGTGGTGATTTGACAAACTCACGCTATCTGATTGGTAAAAGCTGTTTGCATTGCCATTCGCAGGTGCACGGAAGTAATCATCCTTCCGGTGTGAAGTTATCGCGTTAGCGGAGGGAATATGAACAAAAACAAGTTTATCGTTGGTATTATCATGATAAGTCCGTTGGCCGCGGCCAATGCTAACGAATTGGTGCTACCCATTGGGCTGTCCGACAAAGAAGTAAAAAAAATCAGTAAATCCTGGAAGTGTAAACTTTGTCCGTACGATGATGATGAAGCCACGAACTGGACTGTGGAACCCCGTGTGGTGGCTGTCAGCAATGATTCTTTTAAGCATGGTGATTACACCGGTTTGGACAAAAAGGGCGTCAACGGTGTGCTCGACCTGAAAGGTCAGCATCGCACAGAGGATGCTTATTATATGGAGTTGCTGGTTAATGATCTCGGCCTGGATGGCAGTGAGGTCAATGTGGAAGGCGGCAAACAGGGTTTTTTCAAGATCAGTATCGATTACAGCCAAATACCCAAGTTAAATTCTGATACTTCCTACACACCATTCAGCGGAAGTAGTTTGACTTTTCCCCAGGCTGACCGGGCTGCTGACACGCAATCCATGAATTTGGGCGCCAACCAGGGCCAGGTTAATATTTTGACCCAGCGAAAACATGTAGATACCCAAATCAATATCATTCAAAACAGCCAATTGAGCTATGACCTGGCATTCAGCCGCCGGGAAAAGCAAGGCCGAAGCCCCTTGGGTGTGTTGGTGGGTCCGGGATCCACGTCGCCGGTGGTGGTGATTCCTGCTTTCGTTGACTATTCCAGTGACCAGTGGAGCGCAGCGGTAAACTACAAGGCGAAAACCTGGCAAAGTCGCGTTGACTATCGGGCGTCACAGTTCCGCAACGGCAGGGATGCCCTTTATGTTAGTAATCCGTTTACGGACGCGTTTCTTGACCAGGCGTCGGTTTCGACACCGCCGGACAATACCTGGCAGCAAATCTCCGCATTATTTGCAACGCAGGTGGGCACGCGGACCCATGCCTCGGTATACGTGGCCAATGGTAGCATGGAACAGGACGATGATTTTTTGCCTTACACGGTTTCGGCTGCCAGCGACCTTGGCGTCACCGCGCAGGATTTAGTTTTGCCGGCAAATTCGCTTAGTGGAGAAATTGAAACATTTAATGCCAATGTTAATGTCGTATCACAACTTACAACGATGTGGCGGTTAAACTTGCGATACCTGCACGAAGAGCAGGATAATCAGACCGGTCGCTTAAACTACAGTTATGTCGTTGCCGATAGTGCCGTGACTGCCAATCCGCGAGCAAATTTTCCATTTGGGCATCGTCGCCAAGTTACAACCCTGGCCAATAATGTAGCATTGTCCGACGACCATAAGTTGGGTATTACCCTAAAAAATGCGGCCTATGATAGAACCTACCAAGAAGTCAGCGGTACCGACGAATTTTCATTTTTGATCGATTGGCGTTGGCAGGTTAATGATCAGTCCAAACTACGGTTATATCATGAACGGTCAGATCGAAACGGTAGTGCTTACAAAGCCATCGCGGAGTTGACCAATCCGGAAAACACCAGCTTGCGCAAATTTAACTTGGCTGACAGGGAAAGAAATAAAGTTGGCTTGTCGTTCAACTATTTCCAAGACAGCGATTTGAATCTTCTTGTCGGTATCAGCACGGCGTCGGATGATTACGCCCAATCAGATATTGGATTGCAAAACAGTGATGAAATTGCCGCCAATTTAGATGTACAGTACCGTGTAAGCGATGCGTTACAGGTCAACGGTTTTCTATCGATTGCAAATGTTGACTCCGAGCAATTCGGAGAGGATGGCAACGGTTTGTGGAAAGCTCAGGCGACGGACTAATTTACCACGATAGGTTTGGGCGCCCAATATCAGCTTATTGAGGATGTACTTAAACTCGGTGCCGATTTGGTGCACGCCGAATCCAGTGGTGGCACCCATGTCAATGGCGGTGTTGGTTTTCCGGATTTAGAGACAAGCCGGGATACGTTATCCATGTATGCCGATTACGCATGGAAAGAAAATTTGGATGCCATTGTGCATTTACGTTACGAGGATTACAGCGAATCTGACTGGGCATACGATGGTCTGGGGATAAGCACACTTAGTAATGTGCTCGGTCTCGGCTATGAGCCGCCTGATTACACCATTGGTGTTATTGGTGTGAGTCTGCGATATAAGTTCTAGTGGGTTTGTTTATTCGAATAAAATCTTTATCCGAATAAAAACCGGCGGGCTTGGAGCCCGCCGGTTTTTAATGCATATCTATTTTTGGCTGGCGTAGAACTGGATGACTTCCTCGATGCCTTTTTCGCCGGCTTTCTTGTGTAGGGCCTTAATTTTTTTGGCCATGGATTTACCCATTGGACGGCTTTTGTCTGCATAGGCTTTCATACTGGCTCGCAAATATTCCATGGGTTGTCCGGCCAAAATGGCTGCGCCATCGGTATTGGCCTTACCGTTGTCCTCATGACATTTTGCACAATATTTTTTGTGATGTTTACTTCCGGCTTTCGCCTTAGCGGTATCGAATTTCTGATCACGGGGTTTGAATTGTTGTTTGCTGTAGTACGCGGCCAATTCGTTGATTTGTGCCTCGGACAGTTTGTCAACAGCCTTTTTCATTTTCTCGGCGTCTTCATTCGGTGTTGGACGCTCACCGGACTTGAACATAGCCATGGATTCAACAAAGAAATCCGGGTGAATACCGGCAATGCTCGGGGTATGTTTTTCACCGCCGGTGCCATTGTCCTTGTGGCATTCCTCGCACTCTTTGATCAACTTGGTATCTGCTGCGGTTACGGAGCCACAGAAAATGGTACCTGTGACGGTCAGTATTGCTAAAGTCAAATGTTTCATAAGCCCTCCTGGGTGTGGCATAACAGTTGAGTAAAATTAGTTTTCCTCGTAATCGTCCGGTAACTCGTGGGCGATGCCCTTGTGGCAATCAATGCAGGTTTTGCCTTCTTTCATAGCCCTTTCGTGCTTCCGGCGAGCGGTTTTGTCCTGAACATCCAGGTCCATAAACTTGAACCCGTGGCAATTTCGGCATTCCCGTGAATCAGTCGTTTTCATGGTATTCCAAACCCGTTTAGCCATGGTCAGCCGGTTCTTTTTGAATTTTTCGGGGGTGTTAACCGTTCCCATGATCTTGTGAAAAACTTCATTGGACGCTTGAATTTTTCTGATCATTTTGTGTACCCACGTTTTGGGCACGTGACAATCCGGGCAAATCGCTCGTACACCGGTTCTGTTTGAGTAGTGAATGGTTTGTTTGTATTCTTTGTACACATTGTCTTTCATCTCATGGCAGCCGATGCAAAATTCCTCGGTATTAGTTGCTTCGACAATTGTATGGAAACCACCCCAGAAAATTATTCCCGCGAAAAACCCGCCAAATAAAAGGAATCCGAAAGAGAATTTTCCGCTGGGAGACCAAATCGCCCTCCAAAGTTTCTTAATCATAGTTACCCTGCCTGTGTTGGTCCGCATTGTTGGAGTAAATCAATCACCATTATAGTTTCGCTATAAGCATTTTATCATATATAGAAAGGAATTCTGCAGTTGCGTGAATTAAACCTTGTTGGGATCGAGGGATGAATAGCCTGCTCGCCCGCGTTTCTGCTCAACCGCATCCGCTTAAAGCTGACCGGCCGGAAATGTCGGCTCAAGTCAAATTGATGCATGAATAAAACAATTGTATTACAATCAAAATTATTTTCCCGAGGAACATGACATGCCGGACGACAAATCGGTCAGCGCCTACAAGCAAATGTTGGAGCGGGTTAAACAGTTCGCATCGCAGACCCGTACCCAACTCATCGATAATATTGAAAAAGCCAAGGAAAAAGCCGTCGAGTTGGAGGAGCTATCTGTGCATGAGGCCGAACAAATCGGCGAGTATCTGCGTAGGGATATGCAGGACGCCGCAGTTTACCTGGTGGAGACGGGTGAAGAACTCAAAGATTGGTTTCAGTTTGATGTTAAGCTCATTGAACAACGACTTTTCGATATGTTTTTGGAAGTTGCCGATCAAACCAAATTGGAATACCTGCAACTGGAAAAACTGGCCAAGTGGGATACCGAATATAAAACCGGTGAAATTATTGGGGTTGGCACACTGCAATGTAAAAACTGCCGACACGACATTCATTTTCACGATACCGGTCATATTCCACCGTGCCCAAAGTGTAGTCACACGCATTTTAAACGCATACCCGACTAGCAAGCTTGTTAAAAAATAATCCTAGAGATTTGTTGTGTTTTGCAGGCATATGAATGGGCATTTTAATGATTAAAATGATTTGCATATTTTAAAAAAAAATTTGCTTCCTGTTGCAAAATCATTACAATGTCGGCATAGGATGTTTGTTTTGGAATGGATTTTATGCCCATCAATTGCCATGCTACTTTTGTTTCCTGTTTAATGGTGTTTTCACACGTTCCAGGCATGGCTTATAAAGCCTCTAAAATTAATTGTTGTTTAAAGCCAGAGAATTCTTATTCCGTTGTTCAGTCTCGCGAATCGTGAGATTGAGATTGAACAACGCCACGAACCCATTGGGGAGGGGTAGCCTTAGAAATAAGGCGTAAGGACTGCGGCCACATGACAATGTGGTCGCAGCACTTTTTAATTACTGATGACCGTTAAGCGGTTCGAGCGGAAAACGCGTTGAAACAGGTGCGCTCTGATCAGGTGGTTTTGCGCGCTTATTTCTGACTGTAAAAAATATGCAGTATTTATCCATGCCGCGAATCGCGATTATGTCTTGATGCGGTGGTGTGCGAAATCAGGGACGGCTTGTCCCACATCCCGCCAGGCAAGTATCCTTACCATTAATCACGTCCTTTTTTAAACCTCAAAAAAATTCCATAAATGCTTTATGAGTCACGATCAAATACCACTACAGGTCAGGGCGTGATTCCGGTAAAAGTCGCCGTCAATCCGCTGGGTTTGTGGGTAAGTGTGCAGATAACAGTGTCACCGGCGGTCGAACCCAGTGTTTTCGGGGTGATGGAGTAATCGGTATCAAGGCCGTCGGATAGTACAGGGTCCTTGGAAAAGCCTTCGCAGGATTTTAGTTTTAGCTGACATTCCGGGGACTTTGAACGGCATGCGGCGTAATTCAAAGCCGAGGCTGAGTTTAATGCGCCCGCGATGCCGTCTACCGAAGCTTGACTGGCTTCCTTATCCAGGTTGGCGAATTGTGGAATGGCAACAACGCCTAATACACCGAGAATCACGATGATCACGATGAGTTCGACTAAGGTGAATCCAATTTGCAAATGCATACTGATCTCCTGTAGTTCGCAATAATCCGGTGCTGGGTATAAACTCTCTCCATGTCGCTATCGGCGTCGTTGGCTCAGACTTTATTGGCGGTGCGAATGGGCCAAGACGGCAACTAAGTCCTTGATGGATTATATGGTTGGCGGCCGTTTCCTTGCGTTTACCGTGGGCGAACTCGGACGTAATGATTGGATTTGTTGGGGTTGCTAGTGATCGAGTACGGCTTCCTCGGCACTTGGGTAGCAGTCGAGCATTGTGATTTAACGTGTTTGCTATTTCCCCTGCGATTGAAGAATTATTCGCGTTAAACGGCTTGCCCCATGGAACATACTCTTTTGTAGACTTCCACGTTGCCCTTGACCATGGCTTGCAGTGAAAAATGATCGTCCACACGTCGGCTGGCGTTTTCGCCCAGGGACTTTGCTAATTCGCCATCGTGATAGAGGCGGGTGACGGCATCAACGATCGCCTGGGGCTGTTGCGGTGGAATGAGCAGGCCGGTTTGCTCATGTATTATTATTTCCGGTATGCCGCCCACATCCGATGCAATAATCGGCAGTCCGGCAGCCGCTGCCTGGAGTAGCGATACACCCAGGCCTTCCATCAGGGCTGGGTGGACCACACCGTGCAGGCACGGCAATATGCGATTCAAGTCATCGCGAAAGCCGGCTAAATGAACCACTTGAGCCCAATGCTTGTTTTGAATGCTATGCGAAAGGGATTCGAACAGCGGACCTTTGCCGAGAAAGAGGAATTTAATGTTGGGGCATTTTTCCACAATCGCCGGTAGTGCCTCCAATAACACATGATGGCCTTTTCGCGATATTAACTGCGCAATCACCGCAAAAACCTTATCCTCCCCGGTATAGCCAAAATCGTCATGGAACCAACGGCTGTCACAGGGCTGTTGATAGGCTTGGGCGTCAACAGCACTTGGCACACACGTGATATGTTCGGCAGGTACGCCTTCCGCCGTCATGACCCGGCGTATTCCCTCCGATATTGTAATGACATGACGAAAGCGTTGGTACTTAAAACGGGCCCACCACGCCGGTTCAGGATTGTCCACCCGGCGGGACACAACCGCAGGAATACCTGTAAGCGCGGCCGCGAGCGCACCCCAAAGATCAGCGCCGCGTCGACTATGTACATGCAGGAGGGACGGTTTTTCCCGCCGAATGATGTTCGCCAGTTGCCATAACACGCGTGCGTCCATGTCGCCGCCCACCGATATCGGCAGGCAGCGGCATTGATCTTTCAAATAACGGCCGATGGCGCTTTGCCGATCACATACCAACGTGTTTTCCAGGCCTAGCCGGTTTAATCCTTTGATAAGGTAAGCTACCTGCAGGGCGCCGCCATACAAGTGTTTGCCGGTTTCAAGATGCAGTATTTTCATGGGTACCCAGCATACGCTTGACTGTTTGCAAAACTTCGTTGGGTCGAATGCCGCCCATACAATGATAACTGCCTTGACAGGTGGGTTTGCGGCGGCACGGGGAGCATGCCAAGGCATGGTAAATGATGTGGCTGTGGTAACCGGGTGTTTCCAGGTAGGGGCGGGTGGAGCCGAACAATATGACCGTTGGAATGCCGGCGGCAAGGGACATATGGGTCAGTCCGGTGTCCACGCCGATGGCGATGGTGGCCTTTCGAATCAGCGCCTGGGCCTGGCGAATGCGCGTATCACCGGCTAATGAATACAAATGCTCGCATTGACGGGACATGGCCTGAGCGTTGTCGCGATCGCCGGGACCACCCAGTATCAGGCTTTTCAACCCATGCTTTTCCCACAATTGGCTGGCCAACGAAATCCAATGCTCTGCGGGCCAGTGCTTTTGGGCTCTTGTCGTAAACGGCAGCACCACACAAAATCGATCCAATTGCCGTTCATGAAGCGAATTTTGAGCAAATTGTTTGTCATCGGCGGTCACTTCAATGTGCATGGTAAACGGTTGCAGGGGCAGGCCCAAGTACCGCGCCAGTTCCATATATTCAGAGCTGATACGTGGATCGTTTCGCTGAACCCTGACCACTTCGTGCATAAGCCATTGGCTGCCTTCCTTGGAGCCGACACCAATACGTTTACGCGCACCGCTTAGTGCGCTGAAGAAACCGCTTTTTAACAGGCCCTGGGTATCAATCACCATGTCAAAATGGTAATGATGTAATTGGCGGCGTAGCTGAAGCACGGATTTCGCCAGTTTTAACAGCCGTTTACCGGACCAGTATTGCTGCCACTGCCGACGATCCCACGGAATGACGGCATTGAGATCAGGGTGGGCATTTAGCAAATCCTCGAAGCCGGACTGCACCAGCCAGGCTATAAAGGCCTGCGGATAGGCTCGCCGGATCGCGGTGATTAGCGGCGTCGCCATGGCTATGTCGCCCATGGCGCTCATTCTCACGATCAATATGGTTTTCATCGGCGCCGTTGGCCCATGAGATGTGCTAAACTCGCCCTGGTTAATCGGGTTCGATATTTCATGATTGACGCATGATAACTCAAAATTATACTGTCGTGCGCAAGGATTGGAAGTTGAAAAAAGAGCTGTATCATGTTAAATATCCGGCAAAATCATACACTTCAAGAAAATGCTTCCCCCGGTGACCTGGGTTTGTCACCCCGAGTGACCGAGGATGTCGTGCAGCCGTGAAACCCGTCCGGCTCACCACGGATCTTTGGGTTGTGATTCCCACAAGAGCCCTTACCAGCCATTCGCCAGCCTCTTTATGAAGACCAGTTCACCGCGTATTGGTGTATTTGTTTCCTACTCCGGTAACGGCGGGGTGGAGCGTATGGTTAGTAACCTGGTACGCGGTATAATTGAACTCGGCATCGATGTGGACATGCTGCTGGTTAAAGCACGCGGTGATTACGTCAAGGAAATTCCCTCTCAGGCCAATGTTCGCGTGTTGCGAGCAGGGCATACCTTGACCAGTTTGCTTGAATTAACCGACTATTTACGCAGGGATACACCGCTGGCCCTGTTAGCGGTCAAGGAAAGGGCCATCAAGATTGCATCCATCGCCAGGCGATTGGCCGGTGCCGGGCAATGCCGTTTGGTCGGTCGCCTCGGCACCCATTTAAGTGAAGCGATGCGCAGGCAAAATCGTCGACGATTGCAAGTGCAATGGCGCTATCAAAGCATTCGTTGGCTGTTTCGCGGCGTCGACGACTTGATCGCCGTTTCACAGGGCGTGGCGGAGGATTTTATTCGAATTGCCGGATTCGACGACAACCGTATGCATGTGGTGCGCAATCCCGTGATCACGCCGGAACTCTATCGGCGGGCGGCCGTTGATCCGGCGGATGCGTGGTTGGACCACGCGAACACGCCGCTGATTACCGGTGTTGGCCGGTTGACTTTGCAAAAGGATTTTCCTGCACTTATCCGCGCATTTGCCATCGTTCGCGCCCGGCAGGCATGTCGATTGGTCATTCTGGGCGAGGGCAGTGCGCGAAAAAACCTGCAGCAATTGGCACGGCAGTTAGGTGTGGACAACGATGTCCATATGCCGGGTTTTAAGGACAATCCGTATGCCTATCTGGCCCGCTCCCGGTTGTTTGTATTGTCATCGCAGTGGGAAGGCTCACCCAATGCCTTAACGGAAGCCATGGCATTGGGCATTCCGGTGGTGGCGACCGATTGCCCCAGTGGGCCACGGGAATTGTTGAATGACGGCTGCTACGGCCCTTTGGTGCCGGTGGGTAATGTACAGGCTTTGGCGCAGGCCATGGCGCAAACACTGTCCAAACCATTGGAGCCTGAGCCGTTGCGCCAGGCTGTAGCCGAGTACGCGATGCAAAACAGTGCAAAGGCCTATTTACATGTGTTGGGAGTAAGGAGCTAAATGTTTCTATCGTATAAATATAAGTTTCTGTTTGTGCATATCGCCAAAACCGGTGGTACCAGTATTCGCGCTTCACTGCAACGGGAGCGCTATCGCGACTGGTATCAAATTCCGTTGTTAATCTGCAGCCGGCTAAGTGCCTTGACCAAACACCGCTTGGGTATTAAGTTTCCCCGTCATGCCAAGATCATTGCGGCCAAGGAAATGTTGCCGGACGAATTGTTCGAGTCCTTGTTTAAATTTGCCTTCGTGCGTAATCCATGGGATTTACAGGTCAGTTCCTTTCATCATATTCGCCGTGAGCGCCCCCATGTGATGAGCCACATCAAGGATTTTACGCAGTTTATCCACTGGAAAATGGATCCGGAACGGCCTTACCAATATCACGTGGATACCTCGATGGAATTGCAGTCTGACTATTTGGTGGACTTGCGGGGTAAGCTGCTAACGGATTTTGTCGGCCGCTATGAAAATTTGCAGGACGACTTCGATACGGTCTGCGATCGGGTCGGCATGTCTAAACGGCGTTTACCCCACCGGCGAAAAGCCACCGATCGTGATGACTATCGGCGCTACTACAGCGATAACCTGGTCGAAAAGGTGGGTGATTGGTTTAAGGCCGATATTGAGCATTTTGGTTATCGCTATGAATAATGAATGCCATTGTTATCGGAGGTTGTTTGAAGCAATCCACGCGGCACGTATCGCAGGATAACGAAGACATACTTGACCGTATGGTGAGGAGCCCGCAGATATTTGCAGCATAAATTGAGGTATGCATGGCGAAGGCTGTCTCGAAGGCAGCACAGCGGCAAGCGCACGAGTCGTTTTTCGAAACACGCAACAATCCATTCCTGGCCGAATTTAGTTTTGGCGGATAGTACAAACCCGAAGTAGTTAAAACAACTGAAAACTGGCAAGCCCCGAACAGTACGCAAGAGAAATTGATTTGCCGATCGCCTTTCCGTTGATGTGCCGGGTGGTTCACCTAGTCAGCACAGTCCATATTTTTACTGGCCTTGACGCTTCCGACTCATGGTGTTATATTCAGCAGCAAATCAAAGTAATGTATAAGAAATAGGAGCATGGCATGTTGCGAATAAAAAGATGACGGTTCGGTGCACTGAAAACCAACAAGTGAATCACTCCTAACGATACAAGATAAACCATGAATGATCTCCATGCCGCTGACTTCAAACGGTTGAGTTTCCACGGCCATGAACACACTAAAAATTTGAATAATTCGTTAGGCGACATTACCGTGAAAAACCTATTACTGCTAAGTTTTCTTTTGTTGATGCTAACCGGCTGTGCCACAGAAGTTCGATACACCATGCCGGCAACACTGTTTGAAACACCCGAAGTGTCGGGGGAATTTCT
>Ga0114931_10000732_pt1 | contig 40900 bp, 34 predicted proteins | sample 2SBtaG_FD_89579 | JGI IMG/M metagenome (GOLD analysis project Ga0114931, IMG submission 89579) | Deep subsurface microbial communities from Kolumbo volcano to uncover new lineages of life (NeLLi) - 2SBTROV14_V59a metaG | ecosystem: Environmental > Aquatic > Marine > Volcanic | place: Kolumbo... | reverse complement strand
GGATCTCCGTGGATTGACCGAAAACCCGCACTGCCATTAGCCTTTCGTCCGGCGTAGGCCGCTGATGATCAACCCGAAGGTGGAGGGCGGGGTAGGAAAATGGACGACGAACCCCGAGACCTGAGTGGGGTCCTGGCACGTCTTGCCGAGAGACGCGATCTGTCGGCTGCGTCCGCTGAGGCGGCGTTCGACATCGTGATGAGAGGAAACGCCTCCCCGGTCCAGATCGCCGGGCTGCTGATGGGCCTGCGCACGAAAGGGCTCAAGGCCGCCGAGCTCGCCGGTGCGGTGCGGGCCCTCCGAAGGGCCATGGTGCCCGTTCCGGCACGCGAGCCGGAGTCGCTCGTGGACACGGCGGGTACCGGCGGCGGTAGCGTGACCACGTTCAACATCTCGACCGCGGCCGCGCTGGTTGCGGCGGCGGCGGGGGCCCGCGTGGCCAAGCACGGGAATCGCTCGTTTACGTCGCGTAGCGGCTCGGCGGACGTGCTCGAAGCGCTCGGCGTCAACATCGAGATCAGTCCGGTGCGGATGGCCGAGATCCTCGACGAGGTCGGGATCGTCTTCATGTTCGCGCCTCTCCTCCACCCCGCCATGCGGCATGTTGCGCCCGTGCGGAAGGCCCTCGGGATCACGACGGTGATGAACGTCGTGGGACCGCTGGCCAACCCAGCCGGCGCCAGGCGCCAGGTCGTCGGCGTATCCGATCCCGCGCTCCTTCACCTGGTGGCCGACGCGCTCGCGGAACTCGGCCATCTGAGCGCGCTGGTGGTGCACGGCTCGCCCGGCATGGACGAGATGAGTCCGGTAGGTCCAACCCGGACGGTCGAGCTGTCGGGGCAGGGGGTCGTGGAGCGCGAGATCGTGCCCGAGGAGCTGGGCCTCGCTACCGGCGAAGCGGCGGGACTCGCCGGAGGCGAACCCGCCGCGAACGCCCGCGTCATCGTGCGGGTGCTCGGCGGAGAGGAGCGCGGGGTGGCCCGCACCGCAGTGGTCATGAACGCGGCCGCGGCGCTCTACGTGGCCGGAGTCGCATCGACGCTGGACGACGGGGTCGCTCGCGCCACGGAGGCGCTCGCCGGGGGCGCGCCGCTCGCCGTCCTCGAGCGGCTCAAGCGCGCGAGCCGGGGTTGATGGAGGCGAGGGGTCGGGTGACAACGGCTACGCCCGCCGTGGCGCCCGTATCTCAAGCCCGCGGCGGATCAGCCACGGGCTTGCTACGCCTCCTCGTCCGCGGAGGGACCGTAGATCGACGGCACCGACTCGCCCATGAGCCTCAGGTCCACCGTGAGCTGTCCCCGATGGTGGATCACGTGGCTGAGGCAGGCGCTCCGCAGGACCGCGCTCCGAGGCATGGTGAAGACCACATGCTCGCCGTGGCGGAGAGTCCACGGCTCACCCAGCGCCGCGTCGCTCACGCCCTCGAGCACTTCGATGAGCGCCTCGGTCTCCCTGTCGAAGCGTTCCAGCAGCTCGGCGAGCGGGGGCACGTCCCGTGCGCTCTCGGGGGTCTCGGCCATGTCGTATCCGTCCGCGGTCAGCGCGCTCTGCGCCCAGGACAGGAGGTTGACCATGTGGGTGGCCAGCTCACCCACGGTCATGGAACGCTCATGAGGCCGCCAGTCCATGCGGTCTGCGGGAATCCGCTCGATCGCCTTTCTGGTGAGGGAAATCTCGCCGGGTATGTCGGCGAACGCGGTGGTGCGGATGATCGAGGAACCGCTGGAGGCGTCACTCACGGGGAACTCCTTCTTGAAGGACTCGGGATACGGGCCGGGCCCGGGCGTCCGCTGTCCGAGCCACACGCCCGTTGGGCGGCGTGGTGTCAGTACTTGCGGATCACACCCACCACGACGCCCTGGACGCGTACATCCGCCGCGTCGACCAGGATGGGCTGCATGGCCTCGTTCGCGGGCTGCAGGCGGATGCGGTCGTCCGGCTCCCGGTAGAGCTTCTTGACGGTCGCCGCGTCTCCGCCGACCAACGCCACCACCATCTGGCCGTCGTGGGCCGTGGGCTGGGCCTGAACCACGATGTAGTCACCGTCTCGAATCTGCTCGTCGATCATGGAGTTCCCCTCGACGCGGAGTACGTAGTTCTCGCGGCTTCTCCGCACCATGTCGGGGGGGACGGCGAGGGTCTCGTTGTCCGTCACGGCCTCGATCGGCAGGCCGGCGGCGACCGAGCCGAGGAGGGGTAGCTCCACCGCCGGCTCCCCCCGGTCAGGGGCCACGAGTTCGATGGAGCGGCTCTCGTTGTAGGACTTCCGGATATAGCCCTTCCGCTCCAGATTGCTCAGGTGCTCGTGCACCGTCGCCAGGGAGGAGTATCCGAACGCCCCGGCAATTTCCTCGAAGCTGGGGGCATAGCCCCGGCGGGCGATGAAGTCCTGCACGTAGTCCAGGATCTCCTTCTGACGCTTGGTCAGGGGCATGACGGTGATCTCCGTGCGCTGGGGACCCGAAGAGGAACCGAACAAGGATACCCGAACGTTGCCCGAAACGCAAGGTTCCGCAGACATTCCCGGCATTCTGTCCGAGATCGTGGCGTCGAAGAGGCGCGAGGTCGCACGGCTACGCGACGGGATGGACGACGTGCGCGCCGCGCTGGCCGATGCGCCCGCGCCCCGGGATTTTGCCGGCGCGCTGTCCCGCGCCGGTGAGGTGGCCCTGATCGCGGAGGTCAAGAGGCGATCCCCCGGAGCCGGGGCAATCCGGCCCGAGCTGGATCCGGGTCGGCTCGCGGCGGCGTATGAGGCGGCCGGGGCCGCTGCGCTGAGCGTGCTGACCGACGCACCGTTCTTCGGGGGAAGCTCGGCCGACCTGAGCACGGCGCGCGCGGCGGTCGCGTTGCCGGTTCTCCGCAAGGATTTCGTGCTCGAGGAGATCCAGCTTCTGGAAGCGCGGGCGATGGGCGCCGATGCGGTCCTGCTCATCGTGAGGATCCTGAACGATGCCACGCTGCGCCGCTTGCTTGCGGTGGCGCAGGATCTGGGTCTCGCGGCGCTGGTGGAGGCGCACGATGCGGAGGACGTGGCCCGCGCCGTACAGGCCGGCGCGCACGTCCTCGGCATCAACAATCGGGACCTGGCCAGCTTCCAAACCGGGCTCGAGGTTTCGCTGGGGCTGGCTGGGGCCGTCCCCCGAGACACCGTGCTCGTCTCGGAAAGCGGTATCCGTACGCCGGCCGACGTGGCCCGGCTGGGGGAGGCCGGCGTAGACGCGATCCTCGTCGGGGAGGCCCTGCTACGACAGCGCGATCCCGCCGCGGCTGCCCGTGCGCTGGTCGGTCTGACCCGGAGCTCGACGCGTGGATGACGCCGGGCCCCCGGGCGGTGGGGACCACCTCCCGGACGTGGCGGCCGCGGCCGTGCGTGTGAAGATCTGTGGCCTGACCCGGCGCGACGATGCGGTGGCGGCGGCGCGTGCCGGTGCCGACTATCTTGGCGTGGTGCTCTCGCCGGGCTTTCCGCGCAGCGTCCTGCCCGTCCACGCGGCCGAGGTGGTCGCGGGGCTGCCCGCGGTGGCGGTGGCCGTCCTGGTCGATGAGTCCGTTACCGCGGCGCGCGCGGCGGCCGAGGCGGTGGGGGTCGGCGTGATCCAACTCAGCGGGCGTGAGCCACCGCAGCTCGCGGCGGCGCTCAGGGCCGAGGGCACATGGCAGGTGTGGAAGGCCGTGCGCGTCCGGAGCGCGGTGCAGGCCGCCGCCGAAGTAGAGCGTTATGCGCCGGTGGTGGATGGCGTGCTCCTGGAGGGGTGGCGGGTGGGCTCGGTGGGGGGCACGGGCGCCCGGCTGGGGCTTGCTGAGGCGGAGCGCGTGCGGCGCGGGCTCGCTCCGGATCTGACGGTTGTGGTTGCGGGCGGGCTCACCCCGGAGACGGTCCGCGAAGCCGTACGCAGCCTGCAGCCGGACGTTGTGGACGTGAGCTCGGGTGTGGAGCGAGGCACTCCGGGCCGAAAGGATGTGGATCGGGTGCGCCGATTCGTGGAGAACGCGAAGGGGACGAACATCCCTTGACGGCAGGAGACGGGAGATGAGCGAAGGTGTGGCCGGCACACGAGGGCGTTTCGGGCCGTATGGTGGACAGTACGTTCCCGAGACGCTCATCGCTGCGCTCGAAGAGCTCGAGCGGGCCTACGCCGAGGCACGGGCAGACGAGGCGTTTCAGAGGGAACTCGACGCCCTGCTGAAGAATTTCGTCGGGCGGCCCACCCCTCTGTACCGTGCTCGCCGGTTGGAGGAGGAGGCGCGCTCCGGACCGATCTACCTGAAGCGCGAGGACCTCAACCACACCGGCGCGCACAAGATCAACAACACGCTGGGCCAGGCGTTGCTGGCCCGGCGCATGGGAAAGCGGCGCATCATCGCCGAGACCGGAGCGGGCCAGCACGGTGTAGCTACCGCCACCGCGTGCGCGCTCTTCGATATGGAGTGCGTCGTCTACATGGGCGAAGAGGATGTCGCCCGCCAGGCGTTGAACGTGTACAGGATGGAGCTGCTGGGCGCAGAAGTGCGTCCGGTCGCCTCGGGCACACGCACCCTCAAGGACGCGACGAACGAGGCCATCCGGGACTGGGTCACGAACGTGGCCGGCACTCACTACATCATCGGGTCCGTGGTGGGCCCGCATCCATTTCCGCGCATCGTGCGCGATTTCCAGGCCGTCATCGGCCGCGAGGCCCGCGCTCAGCTCCAGGAGGTGGAGGGGCGCCTGCCCGCGGTCGTGGTCGCGTGTGTCGGGGGCGGATCGAATGCGATGGGTATCTTTCACGCGTTCGTTCCGGAATCCGACGTCGCGCTCGTAGGGGTGGAGGCCGCGGGCAAGGGTCTGGACAGCGGGCGTCATGCAGCGTCTCTTGGTAGAGGAAACCCCGGTGTGCTGCATGGTGCGCTCAGCTATCTCCTCCAGGACGACGACGGCCAGGTGGCTCCGGCCCACTCGGTGTCGGCCGGGCTGGATTACCCCGGTGTGGGGCCTGAGCACGCGTACATGAGGGACACCGGCCGCGCCGCTTACGTATCGGTAACCGACCAGGGAGCCCTTGACGCGTTTCACCGTCTCTCCAGACTGGAAGGCATCATCCCGGCGCTCGAGTCCGCGCACGCCGTGGCTCATGTGTTGCGTGACGCCGCCCGTTATCGCGATGCTGGCCCGGTACTCGTGTGCCTCTCCGGAAGGGGAGACAAGGACGTGGCCCACGTGGCTCGGCTTGAGGGCCGAGGGTCCCTTCTCTAGCGCCGCCGTACCGTGACTGACCTACGCTCCGACTCCGCCGCCGGCATCGAAGAGGCCGAGCTCGACCAGGTCGTGGTCCGTGCCGTGCGGGACCTCTTCACCACGCTGGCCAAGGCGTTCCGGGCCTTCCAGCTTTACGATGAGAACAATCCCGTGCGGCAGCGCTTCGTCAACCAGCTCAGAGAAGCGTTCACCAACCTCTGGCAGGAGGTGGACCAGCTCACTCTCGGGGTCGAGGAGCATCGCTTCCTGCTCGGTCCGGAGGAGGTCTATCGTGCGGAGCACCGGGGCGATTCTCTCGCGTTCCTCTTCTTCAAGGACGGCATCCGTGCGGTCACCTTCCTTCCAGGTGTGGAAGGCGAGGAGTTGGAGCGCTACCTGGCGATGCTCCAGAAGGCGCGGAAGCTTTCGCCCGAGGGAGACGATCTGCTCACGGTCCTGTGGGAGGAAGGCCTCGAGTACTTCCAGTACCAGTACGTGGACCTCCTGGCGGAAGGGGTGGATCTTCCGCAGGCCGGCGGCGGAAGCAGCCCGCAGGCGCTGCAGCAGGTATTGGCGGAGGCTGAGGAAGAGGAGCGGGACGAGCATGAGGAAGCTCGACCCGGAGAGGCGGCGACGGAAGCGCCTCCGCAGACGGTTTCCAAGGACGACTTCAATCCCACGCTGTATGCGCTGGATCCCCGGGAGATCCGGACGCTGCGCGAGGAGCTCGACAAGGAGATCAAGCGGGACGTGCGCGGCGACGTTCTCGCGGCGCTCTTCGACCGTCTCGAGGACCCCGGGAATCCGGAGCGACAGTCGCGGATTCTGGGGATCCTCGGCACGTTGCTGCCCAACTTTCTGAGCCGGGGCGTGTTCGGGCCGGCCACCGAGGTGCTCGCCGAGCTGCGGCGGCTCGAAGCGCAAGAGGGTGTCTTCGACGAGGCCCGGATGGCGGAGTCCCGTGCGCTGCTCGATCGGTTGAGCGACACCGAGACCGTCGAAGAGCTCATCCAGGCGCTCATGGACGGGTCCATCCGTACCACGCCGGAGCAGCTCGGGCGGTTCCTCCAGTATCTGCGCGCCGGTGCGCTGGGTCCGTTGCTGAGGGCCGCTGAAACCACCGAAGCCAAGGGCCTGCAGACCGTGCTGCGCGAGGCGGTGCAGGGCATAGCGAACCGCAACCGGGCGGCGGTGGTCGCACTGCTCGGCGAAGCCGATCCCGTCCTGGCCGCGGGGGCCGCGCGGCTCGCCGGAGACATGCAGATCACGGAAGCCGGCCCGGCCCTGGCCGATCTGCTGGCGCATCCCGATGCCTCGGTGCGACTGGCGGCCGTGGAGGCCGCGGTCAACCTGAAGGCGTCGGTTGCCGCGAGGGCGCTCCAGGAGACGCTGGACGATCCGGAGCGCGAGATCCGGATCGCAGCCGCCAGAGCGCTGGCGGAGCTTCGCTACACACCCGCCGCCGGCCGCCTCGCCACACTCCTCCGGGGCAAGGAGATCCGCGGCGCGGACATCTCCGAGAAGGTGGCGGTGTTCGAGGCCTACGGAGCCGTGGCGGGGGAGCGGGGGGTCGCGTTGCTCGACAAGCTGCTCAACGGAAAAGGGTTCCTCGGCCGGCGCGAGTCTTCCGAGATCCGGGCGGCGGCCGCGCTCGCGCTGGGCCAGATCGGGGGGGCGGCGGCCACTGCGGCGCTCCGCCAGGCCGCCAGCGTCGACGATCCGGTCGTGCGCAGCGCGGTAGGCCGCGCCATGCGGGGAGAGCGCTGATCGATGGCCGCCGACTCGTCTCCTGTCATCTCCGGTGGTGGAGCGGGCCTCAACCTGCAGGAAGAGGGCCGCAGGGTCCTCACCGCGTTGTACGCCGCGCTGAGCGCGCTCAAGCTCTACCCCTTGGAAAACGCGGCCGTCCAGAAGGCGCTCGACGAGCTCCACCGCGTCATGGAGGGTGTGGTCGAGGCTGAAGGCGGCGCGGAGCTGCGCGTCGTCGGCGACTTCTTCTTCCTCAACGAAACGCGGCTGCGGCTCGACCTGAGCAACTTTTCCACGTTCGGCAGCTTCGCGCGTGCCCTGCAGAATCACGGCATCGGTGCGGTGGACGTGCTCCCGGGCGTCACCCGTAACGAGTGGGCTCCGTTTGTCTCCCTCCTCCTGCGCGGGCCGGCTCCGAGCGAACCGTTCCAGGCGTTCCAGCAGCGTTTCTCCGGGACGCCGGTGGATCATATCCTTGTCCGGCCGGACACCGAAGTCCAACGGATGGAGCAGGATGAGGAGGCGTTCGCCGCGGCCAAGCGCACGTACGCGCAGTCGGTCAAGGCGGCCCGGGAGGCACTCGGCGACATGCGTCTGGGCAAGGCCGTCAACGTGCGGAAGGTCAAGCGCGCGGTGCAGGGAATCGTCGATCAGGTTCTCTCGAACGAGAGCTCGATGGTCACGATGACCACCCTGCGTGACTTCGACGAGTACACGTTTACCCACTGCGTCAACGTCTGCATCTTCTCGGTGATCATCGGCCAGCGGTTGGGGCTCTCGAAGATCCAGCTTTACGAGTTGGGCCTGGGCGCGCTCTTCCACGACATCGGCAAACAACGCATCGACGCGGAGATCATCAACAAGCCGGGTGGCCTGACCGACGACGAATGGGCGAAGCTGAAGGAACACACCACCGAGGGCATGCTCTGCCTCTTCGAGATGCACGGCTTCGCGGACGTACCGTACCGCCAGATGCTCATGGCGTATGAGCACCACATGAAGATCGACGCCACGGGATACCCGTCGAACACGCGCCCGCGTCTGCCGCACCTGTTCTCCAGGATCGTTGCGGTGGCGGACGGCTTCGACGCCGGCACGTCCGTGCGAAGCTACCAGTACGAGCCCTGGCCGCCCGATGCGGTGCTCAAGGAGATGCGGGACAATCCCCGGCGGGGCTTCGACCCTCTGCTGGTCAAGGCGCTCATTACCGCAACGGGCGTCTACCCTGTGGGAACGCTGGCGATTCTGGACACGCACGAGCTCGCCGTCGTCTCGGAGGTCAACAAGAATCCCGAGTTGCTGCACCGGCCCAAGGTCAAGGTCATCTCGGACCCGATGGGCGTTCCGCTGACGCAGCCGCTGACGCTGGATCTGGCCCAGGACGATCCGGCGACCGGGAGGCCGATCCGCACGATCATCAAGACGACGGACCCGCAGAAGTACGGGATCCGTGTAAGCGATTACCTGACGTGACGTGGCCGGAGGCGTGGGTCATCGTGCCGCGGCCGGATCGCGGGCCGGCGTCATACGGCGGGCGAGCGGAGGCAGGGGCGTGACAGGATCGCGGATCCGCCAGAGATTCGACGAGAGACGGGCGGAAGGACGCGCGGCGCTCGTGCCGTACGTCACCGCCGGATTCCCTTCTCCGGAAGCCACCCGCGAGATCCTTGCAGCGCTCGCCGCCGCGGGTGCCGACGTCATCGAGCTCGGGATTCCGTTCAGCGATCCGCTGGCCGACGGTCCGACCATCCAGCGCTCCTCCTTCCGGGCGCTCCAGGAAGGCACGACCGTGGTGCGTGTGCTGTCGGCACTTCGTGAGTTCCGGCGTGGCGACGAGACGCCGGTCGTCCTCTTCACCTACCTCAATCCGGTGCTGCGGTACGGCTTCCCGCGGTTTCTCGAGGACGCTTGCGCGGCGGGCGCGGACGGTATCCTCCTGACCGATCTGCCGGCCGGCGCCGATCCCGGACTCGAGGACAGGATCGCGGCGTCTCCGCTGGATCTGATCCGGCTGACGGCGCCCACCACCACGCTCGAGCGCGTGGTGGAGGTCGCGGCGGGGGGCAGCGGGTTCCTGTATTACATCTCCCGGACCGGCGTCACGGGAGCCCGGAGCGCGCTGCGCGACGAGTTGGCGGCGGAAGTTCGGCGGATCCGCGAGGCCGTCACGCTCCCGGTGGCGGTCGGATTCGGTATCTCCACGCCGGAGCAGGCCGCTCAGGTCGCCACCCTCGCGGACGGCGTGGTGATCGGCAGCGCCCTGATCGGGGTCCTGGAGGACGAGGGCGTGGCGGGTGTCCGCGCGTTCCTTTCGTCGCTCAGGGCCGCAATGGATCGGCGCTGACGGCCAACCGCCGGGCAACCTCGGGGTCCGGCTCGACAAAGAGCGTGCGGACCCGCTAGGGGATCACGGTCCCTCGCGAAGCGCCGCGAGGCTTCCGCACGTACTTGCGTGAGGTCCAGTCGACGGGAACGCGTCCGGAGCCCCGGGCGGATGAGTGGAGTGCCGCGAGCACGGCGGCCTCCCGGAGATCGCGGGCGGGCGGCGGCTCGCGGCGTCCCCACCGGAGAATCACGTGGGCACCCGCCGTGTGGCGGGCGTGGAGCCATACATCGTTGGGCGCCGAGTGACGGAAGGTCAGATCGTCGTTGGCGCGGGCGTCGCGCCCGACACGGATCTCGAGCCCCCCCGAACTCCGGAAGCTGCGGTACGGCACGCCCCCTCCGTCGGTGGTGCGTCCTGCCGGCTCGGAAGGCAGGGCGCTGAGGATCTCTTCGCGCCCCGCGCTCCCCTCTGCGGCTCGCGCGCGGAGCCGCTCCAGGGAGGCGAGCGTCGCGCGGGCGCCGTCCAGCATTCCCGGGAGCCGTTGCCTGGCGCGGGCCGCCCGAGCCGCCCGCCGGTAGAAACGCTCCGCGTTCTCGTGGGGAGAACGCGCCGGATCGAGTGGAATGCGCCTCGGGCTCCCGTCAAAATCCTCCAGCGTGACCTCGTTCGCTCCCCGGGGAATGCGAGCGTACCGGGCCAGGATCAGATTCCCGGCGGTCCGGAGCGCCTCCGGGTCCTCCTGGCTGCGCAGCTCCCGTTCGAGTGCTCGCGCACGCCGGCGTGCGGACGTGACGGCCCGGTCCAGGCGATGCGTCAGCGCCGGCGGCAGCAGGACGGCGCCGGCGGCCGCCACCTCCGCGATCGCGCCGAGCACGCTCTCCGCCGGCTCCCATGTCGTGCCCGGGAGCGCGAACGGGTATGGCTGCAGGCCCCGAGGGGTGTGCAGGAGAACGGGGCGCAGGCCACGGCCGGTCACCGCATCGCTCCACAGCCGGTACCCTTCGACCCTACTTCCGGCCGACGCGCGAGCGAGTGCCTCGGCGTTGAGCGAGGAGGTGTACGCGACCCGGCGCACGAGACGGCGGGCGCGTTCCTCGATGGGGCCTGTACCCTGGATCTCGCGCCAGCGCATCTCGGTGAGCGTACCGTCGGCCCCTTCCCGCGCGGGCGCCGGGGGCGGGGCGTAGAGGATGCCCACCGCCAGCCGAGCCGGTCCCGTGCGGGGGCGCAGGAGGTGCGTGATGCGTCCGTGCTCCTGTTCGACCAGCAACGCGTTCCACCGGTTGCCGAGCAACTCCACGATGAAGCGCACGCTCCGGCTCCTGCCCCGCACCCGGATCAGGTGGAAGGTGAGGAGGCGCTCATCGGAGGCTGCCTCGATGCTGCGGACCCGCGCGGGCATGGCGATATCAGCCTGGTCCAGTTCCGCGGGACGAAGGATCCGCACCGATCCACGCGACGGATGCAGATGCCACGCGACCGTCGCTTCGCGGAAGAGGAGTGCGGCGTCGCGCGTCCTGCGGTCGAAGCGCACGGCGCGTAGGCGCCAGGGGCGCACGAGCGCGGCCAGCTCGTCGGCCACGGACCTCGCCAGGAGGGGATCCCATCGAATGCTCATGCCCCACAAGATAGCGCGTGGGGGAGCCCGGTACCTCCTCGCCGGTGGAGACCGGCGGCGAGCGCCGCGCGAAGCGGCCGTCGCGCACTCGGCCCGGCGAGCGCGTTGACACGGTGGAAGCGGGTCTCTAGTGTGGCATGGCGTACCCTCCGGGCGGCTCGTGAGCTTCCGCCCGTGTTTACGAGCCCGGGCGTTCGATCGTACCCGAGAGGGCCGTTGTACGGCCCCGGCCAGGTGCGGGCGTGCGGAGTGGGCCTGGAACCGCAAGGGCGCGAACCTCGCGGGTTGTCGCGACCTCTCCGTCCGGGTCGTGGGTTTGGGCCCATGAGCTAGAACATCTTAACTGCTTGTCACAAAACACGATGAGCGGTGTCATCTGAGGTGGAATCGATGTCATCCCGTGAGGGGAGGAAGGGGGCTCGGACCTCGGTGCGGCGCTTCCTCGAGATGAAGAGGGAGGGCACGAAGATCGTCGCGCTGACGGCGTACGACGTTCTGTTCGCCGCCCTGTTGGAGGAGGCCGCGGTGGATCTCATTCTCGTGGGCGATTCCCTGGGCCAGGTCGTGCTCGGATACGACTCCACGCTGCCGGTGACGCTCGACGAGATGATCCACCACGCGCGGGCGGTGCGCCGCGGCGCGCCTTCCACGTTCGTGGTTCTGGACATGCCCTTCATGACGTATCAGGCGTCGACGGGCGAGGCACTGCGCAACGCCGGGCGCGCGCTCAAGGAAGCGGGCGTGGAGGCGGTCAAGCTCGAGGGCGGCGACGCGGCCACCTGTGAGACGGTGAGCCGGCTCGTCACGGCGGGGATCCCGGTGATGGGACACGTAGGGCTCACGCCCCAATCCGTACACGCCCTGGGCGGCTACCGCGTACAGGGCAGGACGCAGGAGGAGGCCGACCGCCTGCGGCGTGAAGCGCGCGCGCTCGAAGACGCCGGGGCGTTCTCGATCGTGCTCGAACTCGTGCCGGCCGAGCTGGCCGCGGAGATCTCGACCTCTCTGACGGTGCCCACCATCGGGATCGGGGCGGGCGGTGGGTGTGACGGGCAGGTCCTCGTGCTCTATGACGCCCTGGGGCTGAATCCGGGCTTCACCCCACGCTTTCTCAGGCGCTTCGCCGACCTGCACGGCGAGGCGCTGCAGGGCGTGAAGCGCTACGCCGAGGAGGTACGGGCGGGTACGTATCCCGGGCCGGAGCACAGCTTCGACGCCTCGTGATCGTTGCCCGGACCCGCATCGGTCTCGCCGAGGCGCTGCCGCGTCTGCGCGCGGGTGGCAGGAGCGTGGGGCTCGTGCCTACGATGGGCTATCTACACGAAGGGCACCTCTCACTCGTGGAGTATGCCGCCGCCCGTGTCGATGCGGTGGCCGTCTCGATCTTCGTGAACCCGCTGCAGTTCGGTCCCGCTGAAGACCTGGCGGAGTATCCCAGGGACGAGGCCCGGGATCTCACACTCCTGGAGGACCGCGGTGTGGCGGTTGCGTTCGTGCCGTCGGTCGAGGAGATGTATCCGCTCGGAGGCCCGCGCGTGACCATCGCCCCCGGATCGATGGCGGAGCGGCTGTGTGGTGCCTTCCGGCCCGGCCACTTCCGAGGAGTGCTGACGGTGGTGGCCAAGCTCTTCGGCCTGTTCCGGCCGGACGTGGCCGTGTTCGGCCGCAAGGACTTCCAGCAGGCGGTCCTGATCCGGCGCATGGCGCGCGATCTCGACATGGGGGTGCAGATCCTGATGGCCCCCACCGTACGAGAGGGTGACGGGCTCGCGATGAGCTCCCGCAACGCGTACCTCTCGCCCGAGGAGCGCACACAGGCGGTCGGCCTGTTCAAGGCGCTCAGCGCAGCCCTGGAGCGCTTCGCGAGCGGCGAACGGAGCGCCGCGGCGCTCCGGGAAGCCGCGCTCGGGGTGCTGGCCCACTACCCCCTGTTACGCCCGCAGTACCTGGAGATCGTGGATCCCGATACGCTCGAGCCCGCCGACCCCGTGGCGGCGGGTTCCGTGCTGGCCGCTGCGTTGTTCTGCGGGCGCACGCGCCTGATCGACAACATGGAGTTCGGGCAGACGTGACACTGCATCCGCTGGTGGAGGCGGCGGCGCGGGGCGAGCTGCCGGAGTGGACCGAGGCGCACGCAGGGAGGCGGGCGCACATGGCCCGGGTCGCCGACCTCGTGGGAATGTGGGCCGACGCGCTCGGCCTGGGTGCGCGGGAGCGGCGCAGGTGGCGGGCGCTGGCGTATCTGCACGACTCCCTGCGCGACGCCGATCCCGAGTGCCTGAGACCCCGCGTGCCGCCGGATCTCTCGGACCTTCCGGGGCTGCTCCTGCACGGGCCCGCGGCGGCGGAACGGATTCGCGTCGCGGGCGTGACGGATGGCCCGTTCCTCATGGCCATCCGGTACCACACGCTGGGCCACCCGGGCCTGGAGCGCATGGGCCGGGCCCTCTATGCGGGGGACTTCCTCGATCCCGGACGCGACATACTCCGAGCCTGGCGGGCGGAGCTCAGGGCACGCATGCCCGGAGAGCTCGGCGCCGTCGTGCGAGAGATCTGTGCGGCCAGGATCAGCCACCTGATCTCGTCGGGCACGACCGTGCGCCGGGAGACCGCGGAGTTCTGGAACACGCTCGCGGTTGAGGGGTGATGGCAGGCCGTATCCGCGCCGTGGTCGCCTTTGTGGTGGTTCTGGTGGCCGGAGCTTTCCTGGGCTCGGCGCTGTCTCAGCGGTGGCAGGATCGGGCCGTGGGCGCCGGAGCGGTTCCCGGCCCGCGTGGCGGAGCGCGCGTGAGGGTCGAGGTGCTCAACGCCGGTGGCGCCTCGGGGATGGCCCGCAAGGCGACCGAGCGCCTGCGGGAACGGGGCTTCGACGTGGTCTATTTCGGCAATGCGCGGACCTTCGGGCGGGACAGCTCGCTGGTGATCGACCGGGTCGGCGACGTGCGCACCGCCCGCTCCGTCGCGGATGCGCTCGGTATCCGGCGGGTCCGCAGCCTGCCGGACTCGAACCTCTATCTCGACGTTTCCGTACTGTTGGGTACGGATTGGACTCCGGCTCCCGCAAGGCCGGAAGGCGAGGAGAACGCCGGCAGGGCGTGGTGGGATCCGCGGGGATGGTGGCGACAGTAGCGACTCCACCGGCCGGTGCGCCGCAGATGCGCTGCGGCCTCGGCTTCATGTTCAGTGACAGGTGAGGCCCACGTATGGCCAGACAGGGATCGGAAGGGAAGGACTCCCCCATCTCCGGAAAAGGGCGCGGTTCCGCGTCTCTTCCCGCTGCACCGCGGAAGAGGGCAAGCAGCTCGAAGGCGAAGCCGTCGCGCCGCGATCCGGACGGCGCGGCGGAGTGGATCAAGTCGCTCGCGATCGCGGCGGTTCTCTTCGTCATCCTGCGGACCTTCCTGCTTCAGACGTTCGTGATCACGTCCGGCTCGATGGAAGACACCCTGCTCGTAGGCGACTTCCTCGTGGTCAATCGCGCCGCGATGGGCTCGCGGATTCCCCTGACCGGCATCCGCATCCCGGGCTACGCCACGCCCCGCCGCCTCGACGTGATCGTCTTCGACCCGCCGCACGAGAAGGACCTCAAGCTGGTCAAACGGCTCATCGGCCTTCCCGGTGACACGCTTCAGATGCGCCATCAGGTGCTCTACATCAACGGCCGGGCGCAGGATGAGCCGTACGTGAAGCACAGCGATGAGGCCGATGTGACGGACCCCTGGATGGAGTGGCAGCGCGATTATCTGGCGCCCGGCGTGGACCGGGCCTCCTACGCACCGACGCGGGACAACTGGGGGCCCCTCGTCATTCCGCCGGGCCGCTACTTCATGCTGGGAGACAACCGCGAGACCAGCCTGGACTCGCGCTACTGGGGGTTGCTGGAGCGGTGGCGGCTCGAGGGCCGGGCGGTGGTCATCTACTTCTCGTACAACAAGGAGTCCTACCGGCCGTTTCCGTGGATCAGGGAGATTCGCTGGTCTCGAATCGGCGATGTGATCCACTGATCCGCCGCGCAGCCCGCCGGCGCAGGCCGGCGCCGGCGGATCGCGACGGACGGCCGGACCCCGGACCTTCCGTCGGCGTCATGTGGGGTTGCCCTCCGTGTGCGCCAGAGTATGTGCGCGGAGCTGACCGCACGCGGCGTGGATGTCGCGTCCGCGGGTCTCCCGCACGGCCACCGCCACGCCCCTCCCTTCCAGGATTTCCGCGAAGTGGCGAATGCGTCGCTCGAGTGAAGGCTTCCAGTCGCGATAGGGGATGGGGTTGTACGGGATCAGGTTCACGAACGCCCGGACGCGCAGCGCCAGAGCGGCCAGCTCGGGGGCCAGCTCAGGGGCATCGTTGACCCCGCGGATCATCGTGTACTCGAAGGTGATGCGCTTGCCCCCGGCTGCGTCGAAGGCCTCCAGCGCATCCATGATCTCCGGCAGAGGGTAGCGCTTCTCCAGGGGGATCAGCTCGCGGCGGAGCTCCGAGAGCGGTGCGTGCAGTGACAGCGCGAGCCTGAATTGCTCCGGACGCCGGGCCAGCTCCAGGATCCCGGGCACGACACCCACGGTCGATACGGTGATGCGGCGGGCGCCGAGCCCGTACCCCTGGTTCAGGAGCGTCAGCGCCGGGTGCAGCGCCGAGCGGTTGGCGAGCGGCTCTCCCATACCCATGAAGACCACGTTGGAGATCCGGCTCAGGCCCTGTGCGTGGGCCCACCGGGCCGAGCCCCTGAGCTGGGAGACGATCTCACCCGGCGTCAACTGCCGGTCGAAGCCGCCCCAACCCGTGGCGCAGAAGGTGCAGCCCATCGCACAGCCGGCCTGCGACGAGATGCAGAGCGTCAGCCGCGCGGCGCTCGGAATGAGCACCGACTCGACAAGCTCGCCATCGGCCAGCCGCCACAGGTGCTTGACCGTGCCATCCTCGCTCACCGCCACCCGCGCCACCTCGGGCTCGCGCAGATCGAAGGCGGTTTCCAGAGCGCGGCGGTCCTCCAACGGAAGGTCCGTCATCTCGTCGAAGCTGCGGGCGCGGCGCTCGAGGATCCACCGCGCCGCCTGTGCGCTCCGGTACGCCGGAGCGCCGCGGCTGCGGAAGAAGGCGCCGAGCCGTTCGTGGAGTTCGTCGGGTGTAAGGGAAAGGACGTCCATGACCGTCACGCGTCCGGCGCGGGGCGACCGGCCGGGTGGTTTCTTGAATCGCTCAATCGGTGAGCTTAACTTAGCAGCCCGTGGTAGAATTACGGGCTGTTAGCCGCCGACCGGAGGCCGCTGAAGGAGGTGGTCGCCGCCGCACCGTGTGGCGGCACCGGATCCTGCCACCTCTGCTCGAGGTGGGCGCATGGAGGTGCGGGACTCCTGGATCAGCCGCCGCCGTCAAGCACGCGCCCTCCGGGAACAGGATCACAGACGCGTGAGGGCCCGCCGCCCCCAGGGGCGGTGGTCCTCATTTTTTGTCGACGTTCGCGGGCTCGAAAGGCCGGCGAACCGATCGGACGGAAGCGTTGATGACCGACTATCTGGAGATCGAACGTACCGCGCTGCGCAGCCGCATGGTCGGCGCTCTCCGCGCCGCGGACGCGGGCGCCACCCTCCGGCTCACGGGTTGGGTCCACCGCCGCAGAGACCTGGGTGGGCTCCTCTTCGTGGACCTGCGCGACCGCAGCGGGCTCGTCCAGGTGTCGATGGGTCCGGACTGGACCGAACCGGAGTCACTGGTGCGGGCGCACGAGCTGGGGGCTGAGGACGTGGTGGCCGTGGAGGGGACCGTCGCGCTTCGCCCGGAGGGTGCCCGCAACACGGATCTGCCGACCGGGGACGTCGAGCTGCGCGCTCGGACGATGACCCTCCTCTCGAAGGCACGCACACCTGAGATCCCGGTATACCGCGTACCTGAAGAGGAGCTGCCGGCCGAGGAGCTGCGCCTCCGCCACCGGGTCCTCGATCTGCGCCGTCCCGAGCTCCAGGGGGCGCTGGCGTTGCGGCACCGTCTGATCCTGGCGGCGCGCAACTACTTCGACGCGCAGGGGTTCCTGGAAATCGAAACGCCGATCCTGACCAAGCCGACCCCGGAGGGGGCGCGCGACTACCTCGTGCCGAGCCGGGTGCACCACGGCGAGTTCTACGCGCTGCCGCAGAGCCCTCAGCTCTACAAGCAGATTCTCATGGTGGCGGGGTACGACCGGTACTTTCAGATCGCGCGCTGCTTTCGCGACGAGGATCTCCGCGCCGACCGACAGCCCGAGTTCACGCAGATCGACGTCGAGGCCTCCTTCGTGGGTCCCGACGACATCCTTCGCTGGATCGAGGGGCTGATGGCGGCCCTGGGGGAGGTTGCGGGCGTCGATGTTCCGCTTCCGTTTCCCAGGCTGACGTACGCCGAGGCGATGGATCGCTTCGGTTCGGATCGGCCCGATCTGCGCTATGGTATGGAGATTCACGACTGGTCGGGGCCGCTGGGCGGCTCCGACTTCAGGCTCCTGCGCGCCGCGCTCGACGCCGGCGGCCGGGTCCGGGGTCTCCTGGTGGCCGGCGGCGCCGCGCTGTCTCGTAAGCGCATCGAGGCCCTCGAGGTGGAGGCGAAGGCCACCGGGGCGCCGGGACTGCTGTGGGTCAAGCGCACGAGCGAAGGCGTCTCGGGCCCCCTGGGCCGTTTCATCGATGAAGGCGTCGCGGCGGCGCTCGGCCTCGGAGAGGGGAGTCTGGCGCTCATTGCGGCGGGTCCCGACCGGGTGACCTCGCCGGCGCTGGCGGCCACGCGGGCCGCTGTGGCGAAGGCGATGCAACTCCCTCACGAGCGAGAGCACGCGTGGCTGTGGATTACCGAGTTTCCGGTGTTCGAGAAGGTGGACGGCGGCCTCGCTCCGGGGCATCATCCGTTCGTGATGCCACACTCCGATGACATCGAGCTGCTCGACGTGGATCCGACGGCGACGCGGGGCCTTGCGTACGATCTGGTGTATAACGGTTCGGAGCTGGGTTCGGGCAGTGTGCGCGTGCACATGCCGGAGCTCCAGCGGAAGCTCCTCCGGATTCTCGGTCTCGACGATCCGGAGATCGACCGGAAATTCGGGTTTCTGCTCGAAGCGCTGGGCGCCGGTGCGCCTCCTCACGGTGGCATCGCGCTGGGGATGGACCGTATCGTCCAGCGGTTCGTCGGGGCCGGGAGCCTGAGAGACGTGATCGCGTTTCCCAAGACCACGGCGGCCCGCGCCCTCTTCGAGGGAGCGCCCATGCCGTTGGACAACGAGGATCTGAAGGACCTGGGGCTGCAACGGGTGCCGGAGCGCGGTGGAGTGGGGGCCGGAGGGGTCCGGGCCGAAGCGGGTCACGGGCGAGAGCGCGCGGATGGGTAACGGAAGCACGATCGTCGAGCACAGGCTGGATGCGGTGGGGGCCGATCCCCTTCTGCTGGCCGGCGTCAACGATCGAAACATGAAGGAGGTGGGCCGTCTCTTCGGTATCCGAGCGGTTCTACGTGGCGATCACCTCATTCTCTCAGGTCCGCTCGAGGGAGTGGAGCACGCCGTTCCGGTGTGCCAGCACATCATCGAGTTGGCGCGATTGAGGGCGCCCTTCGACGTGCCCGACCTCGCCCGCTTCGCGGACAGCGCGGAGGTACTCGGACCGGATGGGGTCGGGCACGCGGGCGAGGGCGTGCGCATCGCGCTGCCGGGCTCAAGGCGCGCGATCGTGCCCAAGTCCGAGGGACAGCGGCATTACGTCGAGGCGATCACCCGGCACGACATCGTGATCGGCATCGGTCCGGCGGGCACCGGCAAGACCTATCTGGCCGTGGCGTGCGCGGTGGACGCCCTCTACAAGAAGCGCGTCAAGCGGATCATCCTGGCCCGCCCCGCGGTCGAGGCCGGAGAAAACCTCGGCTTCCTGCCCGGCGACCTGCAGGAGAAAGTGGATCCGTACCTGCGGCCCCTGTACGACGCGCTCGAGGACATGATGCCGCACGAGGGCGTTCAGCGGGCGCTTGAAGACACGACGATTGAGATCGCGCCGCTGGCGTACATGCGCGGCCGCACGCTTTCCGACGCATTCGTGATCCTCGACGAGGCGCAGAACGCCACGACCGCCCAGATGAAGATGTTCCTCACGCGTCTCGGCCTGAACTCGATGGTCGTGATCACGGGCGACAAGACGCAGATCGACCTGCCCCGCCGTGAAGACTCCGGACTCCTCCAGGTGGAGCGGATCCTGAGCGATATCGAGGGGATCGATATCGTGTATCTGGACGACCGCGATGTCCTCCGTCACCGGCTGGTCAAGGACATCATCCGCGCGTACGCGCAGGCGTCCGAAGGAGAGGACTCCGGGTGAGCCGCCACGGGCGTCACGAGCGGGCGGCGGAGGTGCCGGGCCTGCCGGAGCCGGAGAGCGCCTCCGTGGGCCAGAAGATCCTCTACCACGGCGCCCGGGTGGGCTTGCTGGTGGCGTTGACCGCGTTCATCACGGTGCTCTTTCCGCCATCCCCACGCGTGGACATGGGGCGATACGAGGTGGGGATGGTCGCGTCCGAGGACGTCATTGCGCGGATCCCGTTCAGCGTGCCCAAGTCGCCGGAAGTTCTCGCGCGCGACCGAGCCCTGGCCATGGGGGCGGTACCGCCCACACTCGACTATGTGGCCGCCGCCGCGGACTCGATGGCGGCCGGGTTGTCGGCGTTCTTCGACGAGGTCGACCAGGCCGCGGAGTCCGGCGACCGGGAGCGACTTCAGCAGGTGTTGGCCGCACACTCCGTCCGGCCGACGCCTCGCCAGGTCACGCGGCTCCTCGATCCGGACGTGCGCCGTGCGCTGCGTACGGCGGCCATGCGTTCGGCGAGCGGGATCCTGCCGAAGGGCGTGGTCGATGCGGGGCAGATCGACCGTACGGGCACAAGCACGGTCACGGTGCGCGACGGTGAGAAGGAGAAGTCCGTGCCGGCCGCGGACCTACTCTCGGCGCGCGATTTCTACGCGGCGGCCGCCGAGCTGTTGCCGACGTCCTCTCCACCCGACGTCGCCGATCTGCTCCGACTGATCCTGATCCGCTACCTCCGGTACAGCTACGCGCTCAACGTGGTGGCCACCGAGCGGGATCGGGATGCGGCGGCGCGATCGGTGCCGACCACGAAGGCCAGCGTGCTCGAGGGTCAGGCGATCGTTCGCGCGGCCGACCCGATCGGACCCGAGCAGCTCGAGGAGCTGAACGCCTACGAGGCGCAGCTACGCAGCCAGGGTCTCCTCGAGGACCGGGGCCCGTGGGTGGGTGCGGTGCTGGGGGCGGCGCTCCTCAACTTCCTGCTGCTGTCGGTCTTCGGGCTGATGGTCTTCTTCTTCCGCCGCGAAGCGTACGCCAACCTCCGCTGGCTCATTCTGATCACGCTGCTCTCGGCGGTCTACTTCGCCGCCGCCGCGGTCATCGCGGGCAAGCACGTGCCCCCGGAGTGGCTTCCCGTAGCCTTTGTCGCACTGCCCGTGGGAATCCTATGGGATTCGCGCATGGCGCTGGTGCTGGCGATGCTCCTGGCGGCCATCACAGGGGCGTTGCCGCCGTTTCCCGAGTACAGCACCGTGCTCGCGGTCATCGCGGGTGGAGCGGGCGCCGCGCTCTCGGTGCGGGCGGTGCGCCGGCGCTCCGAGACGTGGGTGTCGATCGCGATTATCTCGGCGGCCACGGCTCTGGTGCTCTTCGGCTATGGCCTGGCTCACGCGTCCGACATGGGCCATGTGGCTCGAGGTGCTCTGTATGCCACGGGCAACGCGACGGGCTCGGCGCTTCTGGCCATGGGATTCCTGTGGCTCTTTGAGCAGTTCACGGGGATCACCACGGACCAGACGCTCCTCGAATGGGCCGATCCAGCGCGCCCGCTCCTGCGCCGCCTCTCGCTGGAGGCACCCGGGACGTACGCCCACTCGATCAACGTCGCGAACCTGGCGGAGGCGGCGGCCACGGCCATCGGGGCCAACGGACTGCTGTGCAGGGTCGGGATCTACTATCACGACATCGGCAAGGTACTGAAGCCGCATTATTTCGTGGAGAATCAGCCGGCCGGTCGGAATCCGCACGACAAGCTGAAGCCGGAAACCTCTGCCGCGATCGTGCGGGAGCATGTGACCGAGGGGGTCCGCCTGGCCCAGGACGCGAAGGTGCCCGACGGGATCATCGACTTCATCCGGGAGCATCACGGTACGCAGCGGATCGGTTTCTTCTACCAGAAGGCGCTCGAGGAGGAGGGCGCCGATGCGGTCGATCCCGCGCGCTTCCAGTATCCCGGGCCCCGCCCGCGGTCGCGCGAGACGGCCATTGCCATGCTCGCCGACTCGTGCGAGTCCGCCACGCGGGCGCTCAAGGACCCGACGCCGGATCGGGTGCGTGATCTGGTGAACAATATCGTAGACGCGAAAATCCGCGACGGGCAACTCGATGACGCGCCCCTTACGCTGGCGGACATCGCCGTGGTAAAGGAGCAGTTCGTCAAGATCCTGACGAGTGGGATGCACCGGCGCATCGACTACCCGGAGACGAAGCACCTCACCGAGGCCCCGGAGGAGGAGGAAAGCGGCGAGGCCGAGGCCGCGCCGGCCGACGACGCCCATGGAGAGGCGGTGCCCGGCTCCGGTCCTCGCGGTGATTCCGGCTCCGATTCCGGCGACCCTTCCGGCTCCGATTCCGCCTCTGATTCCGGCTCCGATTCCGCCTCCGATTCCGGCGAGGATCCTCGCGGGGGCCCGCGGGCACCTTGAGCTCCGAACCGGTGGTGGAGGTCCACATCAACGCGGGCCCGTACGGCGATGTTCCCGTGGGTCTCCTGCAGCGCGGCGTGCGCGCTGCGCTGCGTCACGAGGGCAGGCGGGCGGGGGAGGTCTCCGTCACGCTCCTCGGCGACGAAGAGATTCGCGAGCTCAACCTGCGTTACCTCGGCCGCGGCCGATCCACCGACGTGCTTTCCTTCTCCCTGGCAGAGGACCCCGAGCGTCCGCTTGCGGACATCTACATAGGCCACGATCAGGCCGTGCGGCAGGCCGATGATGCCGGCGTGGAGTTGGCCGAGGAGCTGTTACGTCTGGCGGTGCATGGAGTCCTCCACGCGCTGGGCTACGACCATCCGGAGGTGGGTCGAGAGGCCAGCGAGATGTTCCGGATACAGGAAGAGCTCGTGCGGAGCGTGATGGTCGGCACGCCTTGAGCGCGTAAGCGCGGAGCCCGTGCCCCGGAGGATGGGCCGCGGCAGCGCGGGCTCCCTTGCGGCACCGACTGCCCGGGAGGATCTTCCACCGGCGCGGCGCCCTCCGGGTGCCGGCCCCGCCCACTTCCTCCTCGAGTTGCCATGAGCTCCGCCGGACAGGACATCACCGACGTCCAGGAACGCATCGAGATGCTGGTCCGCTCCGGCGACACGACGGGGCTGAGCGAAGCCGTACGCGACCTCCATCCCTCGGACGTGGCCGATGTCGTGGAGGCGCTCGACGAGGAGCAACGCGTGGCGCTGCTGTCGGCGCTTCCACCGGATCTCGCGTCCGAGACGCTCACCGAGATGGAGGAAGGAGACGAGCGTGCGGACCTGCTGAGCTCGCTGGCCCCACATAAGGGCGCCGAGCTTCTCCACGAGATGGCGGACGACGATGCCGCGGATCTCATCGGCGCGCTCTATCCGGACGAGCAGAAGCGGATTCTCGCTGCGTTGCCCGTCGAGGAGGCCGGCGATCTGAGGGGCCTGCTCATCTACGACGAGGAGACGGCCGGCGGGCTCATGACGACGGAGCTGGTCTCCGTGCAGGCGTCGCTGACCGCGCACGAGGCGCTCGAGGCTGTCCGCATCCAGGGCCGGGAGGTGGAGGACTTCTACACGGTATTCGTGGTCGATGAGAGCAACCGTCTGGTGGGTACGGTGCGCCTGGACGATCTCGTCACCGCCGATCCCGACGACCTCGTCTCGAACCTCGCCGAGGCTCCGGTCGCCTCGGTGCTGCCGGATGTGGATCAGGAGGAGGTCGGCAAGCTCATCTCGCGCTACAACCTGGCCGCGATTCCGGTGGTCAACGAGTTCGGCGTGCTCCTGGGGAGGATCACCTTCGACGACGTCATCGACGTCATCGAAGCCGAGCAGACCGAGGATATCCTGCGCATGGCCGGTGTCAGCGACGAGGAAGAGCTGCGCGCCGGCTGGCCCGAAGCCGTACGACAGCGCCTGCCGTGGCTGCTGGTCAACCTCGTGACGGCCTTTCTGGCGGGCCTGGTGCCGTACTTCTTCGGCGAAACGATCCAGAACGCGGTGATCCTGGCCTCGTTCATGCCGGTCATCGCGGGAATGGGCGGCAATACGGCGACGCAGGCGCTCGCCGTGACCATCCGCCGGCTGGCGCTGGCGGACCGGCCCGGGGAGTACCTGACGATGGTGCGCAAGGAAGTACTGGTCGGGGTGGTCAACGGGCTGGCGATCGGACTGGCGACCGCGCTGGTCGCGGCGGTCGTGCCCGGCGGAGATCCCCGTCTGGGCCTCGTGGTGCTCCTCTCGATGTGGGGCAACATGGGCGTGGCGGGACTGGCGGGTTCGGTGATTCCCACTATGCTTGACCGGCTCGGGGTGGATCCTGCGATCGCCTCGTCCGTGTTCGTGACTACGCTGACCGATCTGTGCGGGTTCCTGCTCCTGCTGGGACTCGCTTCAGCCGTGTTGCTGTGACGTGAAACGACTCGCGCGTACCCTGTCCGTACTGGTCCGGCTGGGCCCCTTCGTGGTCGCCTTCCTGCGCGATCGCAAGTCGTGGATCCTTGTGGGCCGCCCGGCCACGAGAACTCCGGCCCATCACGATCGGCGGGCGCAGCGGCTGACCGAACGCCTGGCCAGGCTCGGGCCCACGTTCATCAAGCTCGCCCAGCTCTTCAGCGCGCGCGCGGACCTGCTGCCCGAGCCTTACCTGTCGGAGGTGAGCAAGCTCCAGGACCAGGTGCCGCCGGATCCGCCCGAGGAGATCCTCCGGGTCATCGAGGAGGAGCTCGGCAGGCCGGTCGACGAGGTGTTCGACGACTTCCAGCACAAGCCGATGGCCGCGGCGAGCCTGGGGCAGGTGCATGGAGCCCGAGTGCACGGCCGCGACGTGGTCGTCAAGGTGCTGCGCCCCGGGGTGGAGGCCGCCGTCGCCCTCGATCTCGACATCTCGTTCCGCTTCCTCTTCTGGTTGAACATTCTGTTTCCGAACCATCACGTGCGGGGGCTCACGAATGTGGTCCGGGAGTTCTCGGTGCGCGTCCGCCAGGAGATGGACTTCCGGCGAGAGGCCGAGAACATCGCGCACTTCCAGCGGCACTTCCGCTCCGACCGGCGTGTCGAGGCCCCCGTCGTGGTCGATGAGTTCACCCGCCGGCGGGTGCTGGTCATGGGTCGCTGCGACGGGACCAAGATCGACCACCTGCACGAGAAGTTCCGGACGGGCGGCCTTTCCTTCCGCGGCGTCATGGAGACGCTCACGGGCGTCTACCTCCGCATGATGATGATCGACGGCTTCATGCATGCCGACCCGCATCCGGGCAACCTGCTGGTCAAGAACGGCGGCACGCTCGTGGTGCTCGACTGGGGCGCGGTGATCGAGGTGCCGCGGTGGACGAGAGAGGCGATCCTGAACGTGGCGCTCGCGCTCGGTCGTGAGGACCTCGACGGGGTCATCAACGGGATGTACCGGCTCGGGATGATCAGCCCCGAGGTCTCCCGCGGCGAGGTCCGCGAAGCCGCCACCGAGGTCCTGCGCATCGTGGAGCGCGCCCGCACCACGAACCGCAAGCGGATCGTGCAGGAGGTCGTCGAGCAGCTGTTCGACACGTTCTACACGTGGCCGGTGATGCTGCCGCAGGAGTTGGTCTACTTCTTTCGGGCCGCCGCGCTGATCGAGGGGCTCGCCTTCCACTACGACGAGAACTTCGACGGTCTCACGTTCATCCGCGGCGTGGTCCGGAGCCACCGGGCTGCGCTGCTCCGAAGCACGGGGCACGAGCCGGCGCAGATCGCCCGCAACTTCGTCGACGAAGCTCAGAGCACCGTACGCTCGGTGCGGGATCTGGTGGCTCGTGCCGAACGCGAGGAGCTCAGGGTGCGAGTGCATCCCCGCGACATCCAGGCCCAGGAGCGATTCCTTCACCTCCAGGCCCGCCGGCTCCTGCTGAGCATCTTCGCCACCGCCACCGCGGTGATCAGCGCGATCCTCTTTATCGCGCTCAGGAACTGGTGGCTCCTTGGCGTGGGGCTCGGCGCTGCGCTGGTCATGTTCGTCGTCGTGCTCTTCCTTCCCACCCACCTGCTGGAGAACCCGCTGCGTCACGCCCGGGGAATTCGGCCCCACGCGCCATGGTAGCGTTCCGTTGACCGAGTTGACGCCCCGGCTCCAGGGCCTGCTCGAGCGCTTCCGCGACGGGAAGACCGTCGCGCTTGCCCGCGCGATTTCGCTCGTGGAGGATGAGCGGCCCGGATTCCAGGCGTTCCTCCATGCCGCCCTGGCCCGGAGTCCACGCGCGGCCCGCCTCGGGCTCACCGGACCGCCCGGAGCAGGGAAGTCGAGCCTGGTGGCGGCGGCGGCCACGGCGTACCGCCGCGCCGGAGAGCGGGTAGGCGTAGTGGCCGTGGATCCCACCTCGCCCTACTCGGGAGGTGCGCTCCTGGGGGACCGGATCCGCATGAACGACCTGGCCACGGACCCGGGGATCTTCATCCGCTCGATGGCTACCCGCGGCTCTCTCGGCGGGCTCGCGACGACGACGAAGGAGGTGCTCGACCTCATGGACGTCTTCGGGTTCGAGCGCGTCATCGTCGAGACCGTCGGTGTGGGGCAGACCGAGCTGGAGATCACCGCAGCCACGGATACCGTGGTCGTCGTTCTCGTGCCGGAGTCAGGAGACGGAATCCAGGCGATGAAGGCCGGCCTCATGGAGAGCGCGGACATCTTCGTGGTCAACAAGGCGGACCGGCCGGGGGCTGATCGCGTGGTCAAGGAGATCCGGCACGCCATCCATCTGCGCTCCGGTCGGGCCCCCGATGGCGTGCCTGCGCACCACGGGGTCGATCTGAGCCGGGTCGGGCGCACGCCGCGTGTCGCCCCTGCGGTGCCGAGCGAAAGCGGGGGATGGAGCATTCCGGTGCTGAAGACCGTGGCGCAGTCGGGCGAGGGCGTATCGGAGCTGCTCGAGGCCGTGGCGCGGCACCGGGGTTGGCTGAGCGAGAGCGGGGAGCTGCGGCGGCGCCGCCGAGCCCGTGCCCTCAATCGCGTCCGCGACGTCGTCGACCGCGCGCTGCGCCGCGTGACGTGGAACCACGCGGAGACCACCGCCATCCTGGAGGTCGGGCTGGACGCGATCCAGGAGGGTGCCGCGACGCCGTACTCCGTCGCTCGCACGATCCTGGCCTCGGTGCTGAAAGAGTGAGAGACGCCCGCCCCGCTACCGGGCCGGGCCCCCGCGCCCCGCGGAGGTGCGCGCGCACCCGGGGCCGGGACAATTTCGACGCTGGAGGGTAAGTGGGTCGGCGCCCGGCGGGACCGGGCGCGGGTCCGCTCCGGCTTCATGGCGGAGCGGAGGGCGACGCTGTCCAGGTTACCATCCTGCGGGAGCCGACGATGTCCACGATCGAAGAGGATCTTACCGCTCCGGACGAGCCCGGCCGTGCGATGCGGGACCTCGAGGCGGAGCGCGCCGGGCTGGGGGCCCGACTTGCCGAGTGGGAGGCACTGTACGGGCCGGTACCCAAGCGCGACGCGCTGTTCTCGACGATCTCCGGTCGGGAGGTCAAGCCGCTCTACACGCCGCTGGACCGGCAGGACGCCCGATCGTACACCGAGGCGCTGTCGTTTCCCGGGCTTTATCCGTTCACACGGAGCCCGTACGCCACGATGTACCGCACGCGTCTCTGGACGATGCGCCAGTTCGCGGGCTTTGCCACCGCCGAGGAGACGAACCGGCGCTACAAGTACCTGCTCGAGAACGGACAGACGGGCTTGAGCGTCGCCTTCGACTTTCCCACGCTCATGGGGTATGACTCGGATCACCCCCGTTCTCTGGGAGAGGTTGGGGTCTGCGGCGTCGCGATCTCGTCGCTCGCCGACATGGACGCCCTCTTCGACGGGATCCCGCTGGATGAGGTCTCCGTGTCGATGACGATCAACGGGCCCGCTGTCATCCTCTTCTGCTTCTTTGTCGCGGCGGCGGAGCGGCAAGGGGTTCCGGCGGAAGTACTGCGAGGCACCGCACAGAACGACATCCTCAAGGAGTATCAGGCCCAGCACGCGTGGATCTATCCGCCCGAGCCGGCGCTTCGGCTGATCGTGGACATGTTCGAGTGGTGTAGCGCCCACACGCCGAAGTACAACCCGATCTCCATTTCCGGCTACCACATCCGTGAGGCCGGGGCCACTGCCGCACAGGAATTGGCGTTTACGTTGCGCAACGGCTTCGAGTACGTCGAACGGGCGGTCGCGCGGGGTCTCGACGTCGACACGTTCGCCCCGCGGCTGTCGTTCTTCTTCGACATCCACAACGACTTCTTCGAGGAGATCGCCAAGCTACGCGCCGCACGCAGGATCTGGGCCCGGGGAATGAAGGAGCGTTACGGCGCCAAAGATCCCGCTTCGTGGAGGCTCAGGACACACGCGCAGACCGCCGGCGTGAGCCTGACCGCGCAGCAGCCCGAGAACAACATCGTGCGTGTGGCTTACCAAGCCATGGCGGCGGTGTTGGGGGGGACGCAGTCGCTGCATACGAACTCGATGGACGAGACGCTGGCGCTTCCGACGGAGAAGGCCGTGCGGATCGCGCTGCGAACCCAGCAGATTCTGGCGTATGAATCGGGCGTGCCCAACACCATCGATCCGCTGGCGGGCTCGTACTTCGTGGAGTCGCTCACCGACGAGCTGGAGCACGACGCGCTGGAGATCTTCGACCGGGTCGACGAGTTGGGGGGTGTGGTGCCCGGCATCGAGCTGGGGTGGTTCCAGCAGGAGATCGCGGGCTCCGCCCTGCGCCAGCAACTCGAGGTCGAGGCCGGCTCGCGTGTGGTCGTCGGTGTCAACGACTTCACGGAAGGGTCGGACAAGGTGGAGATCGATGTGCTCACGATCGATCCGTCGGTCGAGGAGCGGCAGCGCCGGCGCATGGCCGACCTGCGGGCGCGCCGCGACGACGACGAAGTGCACCGCCGGCTCGACGCGCTCGAGAAGGCTGCCAGGGGCGAGGAAAACCTGGTGCCCTACATCCTCGAGTGCGCCCGCGCCTACTGCACGCTCTACGAGATCCGGCACGCCATGGAAAAGGTGTTCGGGTCGTACAAGGAACCCGTCTTTTTCTGACGCCCGGGTCCTGTGAGCACGACGTTCGATCCGGCAAGGTGATGGGCCCGGGCGCGTGGGATCGGTCGACCGATCAGGCTGCGGTCAAGCGCCCGCAGGCCGGGACGGCTCAAGGACGGAGTCGGCGCGGCCGAAACTCACATGGGGCCGTGCGCCCCCAGCGCTGCGTAGCCCCTCCGCTCCTTCAACCCACAACCTCGAGCCGAATGACAGCGCAACCGTGACCCAAGCTCCTCTCCATGCCCAGGGACTCAAGCGTCTCGACGGGACCCGCTACCGACTCTGGGTTCGCAATGGCATCGCCGCCGCGCTTGCGGCCTACCTCGTGGTTCTCCTCGGTGGCCTGGTGCTGCACAGCAGCCGGACCGTCCCTGTTTCATGGCTGGGCGCCACGGCCGCGGCCCTGTCCGTGGCCCTGGCTCTGGCCTGGCAGGGACGCGTCGGCCTGGCCACGGGCCTTGCCGCGGGAGCCGTGTGGCTGGAACTCCATGCGAGATTCCTGGCGCAAGGCGATCTGAGCGGTGCCGCGCCGGCGGCGGCCCTGCCCGCGTTCGTCGTCGGCGTCGGCCTCCTTCTGGGCGGGCGGGTCGCCTTTCTGGCCGCGGCCATCTCTTCGCTCACCGCCCCCTGGGCGGCGTGGGCGGGACGGACGTGGCTCGGGGCGCCCGGTGTGGCGACGGGCCAGGAGGGGTACACGGCCGTGCTCCTGGCCTCCTCGCTCCTCGTGACCGCCCTGCTCGTATACCTGGGGCTCAGGACGTTCGACGACGTGCTCGGCGCGGCCCTCCGCGGCGAGGCCCGGATGGCGGCGCTCCTCGACAACACGCCCGACGCCATCCTGGCGCTCGATCACGACGGGCGGGTCGCCGGGCTCAATCCGGCGGGTGAGAGACTGCTCGGCGTGGACGAGCCGGCTGCGCTGGGCCGGCCGCTTGCGGAACTGCTCGGCGTCGGAACGCCGAGTGGACCCGATCTCTCCGGCGTCGATCGCCTGTACGCCGCGCGGGGCGCCGCGCCCATCGGACTGGAATTGCCCCGGGTCGGAGACCGGGGACCCGTGTGGATCGAGGGAACCTCACGCCGCTTCGTGCATGAAGACGGTACGATCGGCGTCCAGGTGGTGTTGCGTGACGTTACCGAGCGGAAGCGGGCGGAGGACCGGGCCACCCAGCTCGGCCGGATCCTCCAGGAGATGCGCTACGAGGCCTACCTCGTGGATCCCGGCACGCTGGAGATCCTGTTGGCCAGCCGTGGCACTAGGGAAAAGCTGGGGTATGCCGACGAAGAGAGCCCCACCCTGGCCCTGACGGAGATCAGCCCGGGCGTGGCACGTTCCCAGGTGGACCGCATACTCGTGAGGCTGGATTCCGGAGAGGGGGTGGTGCACAGCACCGGGATCCAGAGGCGTCGCGACGGCTCGGTCTACCCGGTGGAGTGGCAGATCCAGGATGCTCTCCTGGACGGACGCCGGGTGCTGGTCGTCTTCGCCCGGGACATGACTGCGCGCGTCGAGGCGGAAGAGGAGCAGCGCAAGCTGATGAGGCAGCTCGAACACGCGCAGCGTATGGATGCGGTAGGCCGGTTAGCCGGCGGTGTGGCGCATGATTTCAACAACCTTCTTACGGTCATAGGAGGCTCGGCCGAGATCCTGGCGGAGGAGACCGAGGGTGAGCCGCGCGAGCTCGCCGGCGAGATCCTGGAAGCCCAGCAGCGCGGCGCCGTGCTGACCAAGCAACTCCTGGCGTTCGCCCGCAAGGAAGTCGTCCAGCTCGCGCTCCTGCGGCCCGGCGACGTGCTGCACGACTTCACGTCGTTGCTCGAGCGGGTCCTCGGGGAGCGAGGCACGCTCCGGATCCGTATCGGATGTACCTGCCACGTCCTGGCCGACAGGGGCCAGCTCGAACAGGTGATCCTGAACCTCGTGACGAACGCCCGCGACGCGATCCGCCGCGGGGGAACCGTCGAAGTCTCGACTCATTGCTCCGGGGAGCCGGGCCGGGACGTTCCGGAAGGCTTCGTCGCGATCCGCGTGAGCGATGACGGTAGGGGTATGGACGCTCGGGTGGCCGAGCAGGCCTTGGAGCCGTTCTTCACCACCAAGGAACGGGGACACGGCACCGGGCTCGGGCTGTCCACCGTGCACGGCATCGTCAGTCAGAACGGGGGCCGACTCGACATCCGGAGCGAGCCGGGAGCGGGCACGGTGGTGACGGTGCTCTGGCCCCTCGCGCCCGTGGACGTGGAGACGGTGGGTCTTGAAGCCCCGCCCAAGCCTGCCCGGGAGGAGAGCCGCACCGTCCTGGTCGTGGAGGACGACGACGGGACCCGGGGGTTCGTGCGGCTCGTACTCGAGCGGGCCGGATACCGCGTGCTCCTCGCAGGGGACGGAGAGCAGGCCGCCGGGCTGTTGGCCGAAAAACATGGGGAGATCGACCTGGTGCTGAGCGACGTCGTCATGCCCCGGCGCAGCGGCATCGAACTGGCCGAGGAGGTGTGTCGGCACCACCCGGACATCCCCGTCCTGCTGATGTCCGGCTACATGGACGGCCACGCAGGCGCCACGGGAAAGGTCGATCCACGGTGGGACCTGATGCTGAAGCCCTTCGGGCCCGGAGAGCTCAGTCGGCGGGTCGCGGCGGCGGTGCACGGGAGCTGGGCAGAGGGACGGCACGACGGCGGTCGGGAGAAGGATCCGTCGGATGCCGTTCCCGCGGACGGTGATGGGGCGGCCCCCGACGCTGCGGAGCGAGGCGTGATCCTCGGTGGCGCCTCCACGCTCCCACCCGGCTCCCCCACGCATTGAACGGGCCGTCTTCCATGGAGCTCCGCGCCGTTCTCTTCGACGCGGGCCATACACTGATCTACATCGACCCGGTGCGCGTCGTGGGCCTTCTGGACGCTGCCGGTGTGTCCGTGGACCTCGAGACGTTCCGGACCGCGGAGGTGGAGGCGCGGCGAGCGCTGCAGGAGCACGTCCATGCGGGCCACACCGGCACCGAGCCGGAGGTCTGGCGACCGTACTTCGCCGCGCTGCTCGCCGGCGTGGGGGTGTCCGGGGAGAGGGTGCAGGACGTGACGGAACGCATCCGCCGCGAGCACGCCAGAGCGCACCTGTGGACGTACCCGGCGCCGGGAACCCAGGACGTACTGCGGCAGCTTTCCGATGAGGGCTATCGCCTCGCGGTGATCTCGAACGCAGACGGACGCGTGCGGTCGGTCCTGGAGCAGGTGGGGCTGGCACCCTTTTTTGAGTTCGTCCTCGACTCGGCCGACGTAGGGATCGAGAAGCCGGATGCCGGCATCTTTCGCGAGGCGTGCCGGAGGCTCGATCTCGCTCCGGCTTCGTGCCTGTACATTGGAGACCTGCTTCCGGTCGACATCGTCGGCGCGCGCGGTGCGGGGTTGCAGGCGCTCCTCCTCGATCCGCTCGGGGTCCCGCGGCGACGCGGAGGTCCTGGCCGACCTCCGCGAGCTGCCACATTGGCTCAGGAGCCGGCGTGTCGGGCTCAACCGGGATTCCTGAGCGCCGGGTGTGTCGTGTGGTGCCCGCCCCGCCGTTCCTCGTCGCCCAGCCTCCCTCGCCTGCGACGCGGGTGCCCGGCTGGGGCCGTCTTCTAGAGACTTCGGCTACACCACACTAGATTTCGGCGCGCTAGGGCACCTGAGCGCATCAACCCCTCCACCGGAGTGAATGGATGTCCGAAGCCGATCGGAAGATCCGTGTGCTCGTCGCCAAACCCGGCCTGGACGGCCATGACCGCGGCGCCAAGGTCATCGCCAGCGCGTTCCGGGACGCCGGGTTCGAGGTGATCTATACCGGCTTGCACCAGACACCGGAGATGATCGTCAGCGCGGCCATCCAGGAAGATGTCGATGTGGTGGCGCTCTCCGTGCTCTCCGGCGCCCACATGACGCTCTTTCCCCGGGTCAAGGAGCTCCTCGACGAAGCCGGCGCCGACGACGTGCTCCTCACCGGCGGGGGCATCATCCCCGAGGAGGACGCCGCGGCGCTCCAGGAGTTGGGGATCGGCCGGCTCTTCGGACCCGGTACCCCCACGACCGAGGCCGTCGACTACGTTCGGGAATGGTTCGCCAGCAGGGCGGGCGCGGCATGAGCGGACCGGCCGCCCGTGGGGTGTTCCGCGCGCAAGGGGCTCGGCCGTGCGATCCCGGTCGTCGGCCGGCCGAGGCCGGAGCCGGTGTGACGAGCCACCGCACCGTGGACGGATCGCCCCTCGGCGGATGCCGCACGTGAGCGGCGCCAGCCGCCTGCGCACGCTCTCCGCCGACCTGGTGGAGTTGCGTGACCGCCTCCGCCTGGGCGGTGGTCCCGAGCGCATCGAGCGCCAGCACGCGCAGGGCAAGCTGACCGCGCGCGAGCGAGTCGAGCGGTTGCTCGATGCGAACGAATTCTGGGTCGAAGTCGGCCTCCTGATGGCCCATGACCTCTACAACGGACGGGCGCCCGGCGCGGGTGTCATCACGGGCGTCGGCCGATGCGAGGGGCGCGAGATCGTCGTCGTGGCCAACGACGCGACGGTCAAGGCCGGCGCGTGGTGGCCGGAGACGATCAAGAAGATGCTCCGGGCGCAGGAGATCGCGATGCGCTGCCGCATACCGATCGTCTACCTCGTCGATTCCGCCGGCGTCAATCTTCCCTACCAGGGTGGCGTGTTTCCGGGGCAGTACGGCGCCGCGCGACTGTTCTACTACAACTCCGTCATGCGCCGCTTCCTGCGCATCCCCCAGATCTCGGCGGTCATGGGCCCGTGTATCGCAGGGGGCGCGTACCTGCCGGCGCTCTCCGATGTCATCCTCATGGTCGAGGGGACGTCGTTCATGGGGCTGGGCGGACCGAACCTCGTCAAGGGCGCCACCGGCCAGTCGGTGGACGCCGAGGAGCTGGGAGGCGCGCGCGTCCATACGGAGATCAGCGGCGTCGCCCACTACATGTCTTCCGACGACGAGGCGTGCCTGGCGCGCATCCGGCGGCTGGTCTCGGAGCTGCCGTGCCGCGAGCCTCTCGAGGCACGAACCCCGACGCCGCCGCGGCTCGCGGCCGAGGCGCTCTACGACCTGCTTCCCAACGACCACCGCCAGCCGTACGACACCCACGAATTCCTCGCCGCGATCCTCGACGGTGAGGAGCTCGACGAGTTCCAGCCCGAACACGCCCGGGAGATGATCTGCGGCACCGGCTTTCTCGACGGCATTCCCCTCGGTGTCATCGCGAACGCCCGCGGGATGATCCGCGACGCCCGGGGAGGGCGGCCCCGCTTCGGGGGCATCGTGTACACGGAGAGCGCGCGGAAGGTGGCGTACTTCATCGAGACCATGAACCGCCACCGTACTCCGCTCCTCTTCGTGCAGGACGTCTCCGGCTTCATGGTGGGCCCCGAGGCGGAACACTCCGGCATCATCCGGGCCGGCGCGGAGTTCGTCGAAGCGATGGCCACGGCGACCGTTCCCAAGCTGGTCCTTACCGTAAACCATGCTTCGGGTGCGGGCTACTACGCCATGGCGGGGCAGGGCTTCGATCCGGATTTCATCCTCTCGCTCCCGACCGGACGCATGGGAGTCATGGAGGGCGAGAGCGCCGTCATGGCGCTCTTCAGCGCCCAACTGGAGCGCCTGAAGCAGGAGGGCAGGGTCCCCGACGAGGATCTCACGACCCGCATGGACGAGGTGCGGGGCGAGTACGACCGGCAGCTCGACGCCCGCTTCGCCGCCGCCCGAGGTTTCGTCGATCAGGTCGTGCTCCCCGAGGAGGTGCGTCCCGCGTTGTCGCTTCTGCTGCGTGCGGCACTGCATAATCCCGGCCCTCACGTGGGGGCTTTCCACCTGCCGGACGCGGCGGAGTGAGCGGGGTGGCAAGGGGCACGGCAGAGGGCGTGCCGGAGGTCGTGCGGGTCGGGGGCGGCCAGGGCTTCTGGGGTGACGACCTCGAGGCGCCGGTCCGGCAGATCGAGGGAGGGCCCCTGGACTACCTGATCCTCGACTATCTGGCCGAGGTCACGATGTCCGTGCTCCGCAAGCTCAGGAACCGGGACCCCTCCATGGGCTACGCGCACGACTTCGTCACGCTCATGGAGCGCATTTTTCCCGCATGCGTGGAGAGGGGCGTCCGGGTGCTCGCGAACGCCGGAGGCGTCCACCCCGAGGCATGTGCCTGCGCCGTCGTGGACGCCGGCCGGCGCGCAGGCGTGGGCGGTCGCGCGAAGGTCGCGCTGGTACGCGGCGACGACCTGACCGAGCGGCTGGACGAGCTGCTGGCGGCGGGGCACGCGCTCGCGCACATGGAGTCGGGCGAGCCGCTCGCGACGGTCCGCGATCGCGTGAGGAGCGCCAACGCGTACGTGGGGGCCGGGCCCCTGGTCGAGGCGCTGGGTGCCGGGGCCGACGTCGTGATTACCGGGCGGTGCGCCGACCCGGCGCTCGCGTACGCGCCGCTCATCCACGCCTTCGGGTGGGATTCCTCGGACCACGACCGGTTGGCGGCGGGCGCCGTCGGCGGACACCTGATCGAATGCGGCGCCCAGGCCAGCGGGGGCAACAGCATGGCCGAGTGGTGGACGATTCCCCACCTCGACCGGGTGGGCTTTCCGTTGCTGGAGGTCGCTGCCTCGGGCGAGATGGTCGTGACGAAGCACCCGGGAACCGGCGGGCGCGTCGACCGCGCGACCGTCACGGAGCAGCTCGTCTACGAAATCGGCGATCCGCGGCGTTTCCTCACCCCTGACGTCACCGCCGACTTCACGTCGATCCGTCTCGAGGAGCTGGGGGATGACCGGGTGGCCGTGCGGGGGATTCGCGGGGCGCCCGCCACCGACTTTCTCAAGGTCTCGATCGCGTACAGCGCGGGCTGGACCGCGGCGGGCACGTTGCTCTACACGTGGCCGGATGCCGTGAGCAAGGCGCGGACGGCGGAGAGGCTGCTGCGGACCCGCTTCCGGCGTCTCGGGTTGCGCTTCGACGAGGTTCATACGGAGTTCGTGGGGTGGAACGCGGCGCATGGACCGCTCGCCGGAGATCCTCCGGCCGATCTGCCCGAGGTGCAGCTCAGGATGGCGGTTCGTTCGGCGGACCGGGCCCCCGTCGAGCGATTCGCTCGCGAGATGGCGCCCCTGGTTCTCAACGGACCGCCCTCGGTTACCGGGTATGCGGGAGGCCGCGCCCGCGTCCGCGAGGTCATGGCGTACTGGCCCGCGCTGATCCGCAAGGACGCGGTGGAACCGTTTCTTGAGGTCGAGGTGCTGGAGGTATGACCACCGTACGAATTCCGCTTGTGCACCTGGCGCACGCCCGCTCGGGCGACAAGGGAAACAGTGCGAACATCGGCGTTGTCGCGTATGATCCCGCGCACTACGAACTGCTGGTCCGCGAGGTCACGGCCGAGCGCGTGAAGGCCCACTTTGGAGACGTCGTGCGGGGTCGCGTCGAGCGCTACGAGCTTCCGAACCTGGGGGCGCTCAACTTCGTGCTCCACGGAGCGCTGGACGGCGGAGGCACGGTCTCGCTCCGCACCGACGCGCAGGGCAAAGTGCTCAGCACCGCGCTCCTGCGCATGGAGGTAGAGGTGTCCGGGGCCGTGGCGGAGGCGGTGCGCGACAGGGGATTCGTCCCGCCCGACTGGGCTCCCGAGCCGTCGCATGAGTGGGACGGAGGTCAGGATGTCTGATCCGGTGGTGCGGTACGCGGTGGCCCGCGGGGTGGCCACCCTGACCCTCAACCGCCCCGCGAAGCGCAACGCGCTCAACCGGGAAACGACCGCCGCGCTGGCCGCGCTCCTGGACCGGGCCGCGGAGGACCCCGAGGTTCGTGTCCTTGCGCTGCGCGGTGCGGGTCCGGATTTCTGCGCGGGCGCCGACCTGGCCGAATTGGAAGGCATGGCGCGGATGGGCGCCGAGGCGAGCCTGCGCGACGCGAAGGCGCTCGGCGAAGTGTTCGTCGCGCTGCGCCGCCATCCCCGCCCGGTGGTCGCGGTCGTGCACGGCCGGGCACTGGCCGGAGGGTGCGGGCTCGCGACCGCGTGCGATCTCGTGCTCGTCCGGGAGGATGCCGAGCTGGGGTACCCGGAAGTCCACCTGGGATTCGTTCCCGCGATGGTCATGGCCATCCTCCGCCGCAAGATCCCCGAGTCGCGCGCCTTCGAGCTGGTCAGCCGGGGCCACCGGATCGGGGCGGTTGAAGCCGAGCGCATCGGGCTCGTCAACCGGATCTTTCGGGCGGGCACCTTCGACGCAGACGTCGCGGCGTACCTGGACGATCTGGCCGCCCGGCCGCCCTCCGCGCTCGAGCTGACGAAGCGGCTGCTCTACGGGCTCGACGCCGTAGGCTTCGAGGAAGGCATCGCGCGGGGCGCCGAGGTCAACGTCGTGGCGCGCCTCACGGAGGCGTGCCGCAAAGGCGTGCGGCGCTTCCTTTCCCGGTCGCGCGGAGAGGGCGGGTAGTGTCGTTCCTCCACCACGGCCGGGCTCGCTCGACGCACCTTCTGGAGTGGAGGGTGCGGATCTTCGTGGTGGCGTCGGTGCTGGCGCTGGCCGGGATGGCGCTCGCGTGGCGGTGGATGATCTGGGTGGCGGTGGGACTGTTGCTCGTGGGCTTCGTGATGCGGTGGATCCCGCCACCGGATGGCTCGGCCGGCAAGGGCTATGGGGACGACCGCGACACCCCTGCGTGAGGCCCACCGTACTTCTTCCACAGCCTTTCAGCCTGCGCCGTCATCGCGCTGAGCGGCCGGCGGCCGTGTCTCATCGCGCCATCCCGATCGCCCGGAGATGCCGGCATCGTACGGCGTGGAGTCCTGCGATCCCCGAACCCTGTTGCGCCGCCACCTGGGCTACCCCGCCTTCCGCCCGGGCCAGGAAGAGCTGGTGCGCGCGGCGCTCTCCGGGCACGACGCCCTGGGGGTGCTGCCGACGGGTGGGGGGAAGAGCGTGTGCTATCAGGTACCCGCGCTGGCGTCCGCGGGGCTCACGCTGGTCATCGCGCCGCTGATCTCACTCATGGAAGATCAGGTGGCACGGGCGAGGCGCTGCGGGCTGCGCGCCGCCCATCTGAGCGCGGCTCAGCCGCGTCGCGAGCGCGACGCCGTGCTGGCCCGGCTGCGCGTCCGCGACCACGGCCTCGACATCCTGTTCGTGTCTCCGGAGCGCCTGGACGTTCCGGGTTTTCCGGAGCTCCTGCGGGCCGGGGGTGTGGCGCTCGTCGCGGTGGACGAGGCGCATTGCATCAGCGAGTGGGGCTACGACTTTCGGCCCGCGTACCGGAAGATCTCGCGGATCCGCGGCGTGGTGCGCGCTCCCGTGCTGGCGCTGACCGCCACGGCGACGCCCCGGGTACGTGAAGAGATCATCGCCTCGCTGCGGTTGCGCGATCCGGTTCTCGTCGTGCGCTCCTTCGACCGCTCGAACCTGTCGTGGCATGTCCGGGGGGCCCGTAGCCATGCGCACCGCATTTCCACGATCCACGGCGAGATCCAGGGGCGAGCCGGCTCCGCGATCGTGTACGCTCCGACCCGCCGGACGGTCGAGGCGGTGCGCGATGCGCTGGCGGGATACGGGTTGTCGGTGGCGGCGTACCACGCGGGTCTGGACGGCGGCCGTCGCAGTGCGGTCCAGGAGGCATTCCTGTCCGGCGCGAGCAGGGTCGTGGTCGCGACCAACGCCTTCGGTATGGGCATCGACAAGGCCGACGTGCGTGCGGTGCTCCACTACCAGCTTCCGTCGACGTTGGAGGCCTACTATCAGGAGGCCGGCCGTGCGGGCCGCGACGGGGCCCCTGCTCGGTGCGTGGCGCTCCATCACCGGCACGATCGTCGCCTCATGAAGGCGTTCGTGGATCGCTCCCGGCCGGCCCCGGCGCGACTCGCCGCGCTGCACGCCCATCTCCTGCGCGATCCCGGAGCGGGGCGCGCGCAGTGGATGGACGCGGATGCGCTGGCGGGCACCATGCACTTCGATGGGGCACGGGGCGCCCTGGTGGCGCTGCGCGCGCTCGAGCGTGCCGGGGGCGTGCGCGTCCTCAACGGAACCGATTCGCCCCGTGAAGGGTCTTACCGTGTTCGGGTGGGTGTCCGGGCCACGGCGGATCTGGCCGGGGCCGGCCGGCTCCGAGAGGCGGGCCTCGCCAAGGTTGCCGCGGTGCTCCGGTTCGCCCGGACGCGGAGCTGCCGGAGGAAGGCGCTGCTCGCCTACTTCGGGGAGTCGGCGCCACGGACGTGCGGGAGCTGTGATCGATGCCTCCGCACGGCCACCCGGGTTTTCCCATAAGAGAGCACGATGATGCACCCCTATATGACGCCGGAACACGTCAGCCTGCGCGAGCGGGTGCGTGAGTTCGCCCTCGAAGCGATCGTCCCGGTGGCCCGCGACCTCGACGAGCGGGCGCAGTTCCCGTGGGATACCGTGAAGGCCCTGGGAGAGATGGGTCTGCTCGGGATTCCCGTGCCCCGCGAACTCGGAGGCATGGGCCTGGACGAGTTGAGCTACACGCTGGTCGTCGAGGAGCTGGCCAAGTATGACGCCAGCCACGCGATCACGGTGTCGGCGCACACCAACCTCGGAACTTCGCCGATCGTGATGTTCGGGACCGAGGAGCAGAAGCGCCGCTTCGTTCCGCCGCTGGCGTCGGGCGAGGTGCTCGGCGGCTTCGGGTTGACGGAGCCCGGCGCCGGGTCCGATGCCTCGGCCACGCGCACGCGCGCGGCGAAGGTCGAGGGGGGCTATCTTCTCAACGGGTCCAAGATCTTCATCACGCACTCCGGCGTCGGAGAGATCTTCACGGTCACGGCCGTGACGGATCCCGAGCGCGGTGCACACGGCATCACGAGCTTCATCGTGTGCAAGCCGACGGTGGCGCCGGATCGGGCCGCCGAGGTCGGATTCGGGCACCGCGACGACCTTCCCTTCACGGAGGGCGTGAGGTCAGGGAAGAAGGAAGACAAGATGGGTTGGCGGGCGTCGGATACCCGCGAGCTGTTGATCGAGGACGCCTTCGTGCCCGATGCGCAGAGGCTCGGAGATGAGGGGCGCGGCTTCATCAACTTCATGCGCACCCTCGACTCCGGCCGCATCGGGGTCGCCGCGCTCTCGCTGGGGTTGGCCGAGGGTGCGTTCGAGGTCGCGGTGCGCTACGCGAACGAGCGGGAGCAGTTCGGACAAAGGATCTGGGACTTCCAGCAGGTCCAGTTCCGGCTGGCCGACATGGCAACGGATATCCAGGCCGGGAAGCACTTGACGTACCACGCAGCCTGGCTGAAGGAGAAGGGAAGACCCTTCGCGAAGGAAGCGGCAATGGCCAAGCTCTTCTGTTCGGAGCTGGCGATGCGCGCCACGCTGGACGCGATCCGCCTCCTCGGAGGGGTCGGCTACACCGATGAGTACCCCGTGGAGCGCATGATGCGCGACGCGAAGGTCTGTGAGATCGGAGAAGGAACGAGTGAGGTTCAACGGCTGGTCATCGCGCGCCATGCCCTCATGGATGTGCTGGGAGACTCGGCCACGACATCGTTGTCCCGGAAGGATGAGGCTCCATCCGGGATCCATACCATCTGATCGCCGGCCTCTCACGTCCCGCGGGACGTGAGAATCGGTCGGGCGCCGGGCGGTCGCCGCCCTCCGCTTCCCCCTCGATGCACGATCGACGGAGGCGGGGTCGGGAACGCGCCGCGGGGCCCGGGGCGAGGAGTGAGGCCGGTGGCGTGAAGGAGCAAAGAGCTTGAGAAGAGAGATTCTGGTGAGCGCTACCCCGCAGGAATCGTGGGTGGCGCTCCTCGAAGACAAGGAATTGGTGGAGATCATGTTCGACCGTCCCGACCAGGGACGGCTCGTCGGCGACATCTACCTGGGGCGCGTCGAGGCGGTCCTGCCGGGCATCCAGGCCGCGTTCGTGGACATCGGAACGGAAAAGGCGGGCTTCCTGCACGTCTCCGACCTGAACTACGGCGACGCGGACGAGGACGAAGACCGGGACAACGGCAACGGACCCGGCGGCGGGGGCGGGAACGGGCGGGGGCGCCGCCCCCGGAAGTATCCCCCGATCCAGGACAACCTGCGCAAGGGCCAGGAGATCGTCGTCCAGGTCACGAAGGAGCCCATCAGCACCAAGGGCCCCCGCCTGACCGCGCAGGTGTCGTTGCCCGGGCGCTTCCTCGTGTACATGCCGGACTCCTCACGCGTCGGCGTCAGCCGCAAGATCGAAGGCCGCGAGCAGCGGGCGAAGCTGCGGAAGATGGCGCGCGAGATCCTTCCCGCCGACTCCGGTGGCCTGATCGTGCGGACGGTGAGCGAGGAGGTTACGCGCGAGACCCTCGAGAAGGAGTTCAAGCGTCTGCACGCCCGGTGGCAGAAGATCGCGCGGAAGGCGAAATCGATGAAGGCGCCTGCGGTCCTGCACGAGGACGCCAAGCTCGTCGGCGGGGTCATCCGGGATCTGTTCAGCGACAAGTTCGACGCGGTGCGCATCGACTCGAAGGAGATCCACCGGGGGGTGGTGCAATACGTGCGTGACGTCGACCCCGACCTCCTCGACCGCATCCGACTTTACCAGGACACGATTCCGCTCTTCGACCGCTACGGGGTCGAGGACGACATCCAGCAGGCGTTCCAGCGGAGGGTCGAGCTCCACTCCGGAGGTCACATCGTGATCGAGCCCACCGAGGCGCTCGTATCGATCGAT
>Ga0114931_10000731_pt1 | contig 40934 bp, 41 predicted proteins | sample 2SBtaG_FD_89579 | JGI IMG/M metagenome (GOLD analysis project Ga0114931, IMG submission 89579) | Deep subsurface microbial communities from Kolumbo volcano to uncover new lineages of life (NeLLi) - 2SBTROV14_V59a metaG | ecosystem: Environmental > Aquatic > Marine > Volcanic | place: Kolumbo... | reverse complement strand
GTGAAGGCGTGCCAGGTGCGCGTGTGTTCCCGGAAATCCGTATCCTGCATGATGCTCGCGATGCCCCCATGGTCAAAGGTCGTGGTCAAAGGGTGTGATCGTGGTTGTAACCGGTCGTTCCCTTCGCCGCCACGCGCCCGGCGTCGCGTCGGCGAGCAAGGCGCGCGGATCGATTTATAGCATTACCGCCCGGCTCGATTTGAGTCCTTTTCGCATTCCCCGTCGCGCTCGGCGGGTTCGCAAAGTCCTATGCCACGCCTCGCGGCTGACGTAATATCGGGGCTCGCGCCCAAGTGGCGCGATGGAAAGGGGGGCGAAGGCGACCCCCCGGGCAGCGGAGGATGTAACAGGGCATGAGAGGCGACAAGACGGGATCCGAAGCACCCCCGAAGGAGGAGCGCGGACAGGGGCTGGGGCTGACGCGCGTCGTGCCGGCTCCGCGCATGCCGGCGCCGCCGCGACCGGTCGATGCGGTGCGCGCGGGCCCGAGCGCGCGGCTCGGCGCGGGACCACGCGTCAAGGCGCCGGCGGCCCGGGTCGGCTCGCCCGCCGCCGGGACCAAGAGCGACGAGCCGCTTCCCTTCGAGCCGCGCCACGACGACAAGCGGCTCACGGTTGGCACCGGAATTCTGCTCAAGGGCGAGGTTTCCGCCTGCGAGCGGCTGGTCGTTCATGGCCGGATGGAAGCGACGCTGAGCGACAGCAACATCCTCGTGATCGCCGAATCGGGTGAGTTTCACGGGGATGCCGTGGTCTCCGAAGCCGATATCAGCGGTCGTTTCGACGGCTCGCTCGCGGTGAGCGATCGGCTCACGATCCGGGCGACGGGCCGGGTGCTCGGCACGGTCCGCTATGGCGAGCTCGAGGTCGAGCGCGGCGGCCGCCTCGCGGGCGAAGTTCACGCCGTCGACGATCCGGAGCCGCCGGCCGAGGCGCGGGACACGCCACCCGCCGAACCGGACGCCTAAGCCGGTTTTCGAGGGAGGGCGGGCGCGGCGGACGCGCCGCGATCAGTCCTTGGCGGGAGCGCGGCCGGCGAGCGCCGTCTCGAGGCGGTCGATGTCGCGGAGATGGATGTCCGACTGCGGGAAGGGAATTTCGATGCCCTCGGCGCGGAATGCCGCGTCGATGGCGAAGCGCAGGTCGCTCGCCACTCGAACCACGTCGAATACCTCGTTGAGATAGGCCCGGAGCTCGAAGTCGAGGGCGCTATTCCCGAAGGTCTGGAATATGACGTAAGGTTCGGGAATGGAAGTAATTTTTGGGTGGTCTCGCGCGCATTGAACGAGGATTTCGCGGACCTTCGCGGTATCGCTTCCATAGGCGACGCCGACCGGCACGTCGACGCGCCCGCGGCGGTCCTTATGGGTCCAGTTGGTGACTGCCGTCGATAGAAGCTCAGAGTTCGGAATAATGACCGAGGCGCGCTGAAAGGTTCTGATCTCGGTCGCGCGCACGCTGATCCGCTGCACGGTTCCCTCCTGGGCGCCGACCACCACCCAGTCGCCGATCTTGATCGGGCGCTCGATCAGCAGGATCAATCCCGAGACGAAATTGTTGACGATGTTCTGAAGGCCGAACCCGATGCCGACCGAAAGCGCGCCCGCGATCAGCGCAAGGTTGGATAGATCGAGGCCGACGGTCGTGACCGCGCTGGTCGCCGCGATGAACAGCCCGATATAGCCGATCGCCGTCTTGAACAGGTGGCGGACGCCGATATCGAGCCGCGTCTGCGGGAAAATGCGCTCATCCAGCAGGCGCTGGAGGAGCCGCGTGGCGGCGAGGATGCCGGCGAAGACCACAACCGCAAGGAGCGCGTCGGTGAGCGAGAAGGTGAACCGCCCCACGCGCACGCCCCACAGGATACGCCCGATCCAGTTCCCCATGTCCTCCCAGTCGACGCCCCAGCCCGGCAAGGCGATCAGGACGGCGGCGACCGCGAGAATCAGGTCGAAGGCCGCCAGCACCCAGAAGCGAAGAATGCGGCTGTCCTGGTCCGAGAGTGCGAAAACCTTGCGCAGCGCCGCCGCTCGGGGGGTGTCGCCGCCGAGCGCCACCGACGTAATATCGTGCAGCAGCAGTCGCGCCATCGCCGCCCCGCCGATCACCGCGCCGGTCCAGGCCAGGTTGGTGATCAGGTAGTCGGCGAGCCGGACGTACCCCGCGAGCGCGGCGAGCGGGGCGAGGACGGCGGCCGCGATGGCCAGCAGGCGAAGGGTGGGCCAGAAGCGTCGTCGCCGCCGTGGGGGGTGGGCGTCGTCGGCTCCGCGTTCGGCGCGGGGCTTCAGATGCCAGAGCCGGCGCTCGAGCACGGCGAGCGTTCCAGCCGCCACCGCGATGCTGAAGACGAAGGTCGCGACCGCGGCGAGCGCCGCCGAAACCGGAATTCGGGACGCGGTCGCGGTCGCCGTCTGGATCAGGATGCCGACGGCGATGATCGCGACCAGGGTGGACAGGCGGCGGCCGAGCAGACGGGCATTGTCGGCGGCGAAGGGCACCAGGCGCCAGGCCGGGGCATCGGCGGCGAAGATGGCGCTCGGCAGGCCCGAGACCAGCGAATAAAAGACGATCGCCGAGACGATGCCCTTGGCGAGCACCGCCACGGGGCCGATCAGAAGGTTCAGGCTGAGCAGCGCGACGTAGACGCCGAGCGTCGCGAGCGCCGGCAGAAGCCCGCGCGCCCCGGCCTCGGCCGCCGCGCCGAGCATGCGCCGGGCGTAGCTCGGCTCGGCGAGCGTCGGGTCATGTCCGCAATGTCCCAGAATCCAGCCGCGCAACAGCCAACCGGCCGCGAGCGAGACGATCGCCGCCGCGAGCACGACCAAAAGCGTGCCGGTCCGTCCCGATCCGACGATCGCGCGCCACCACGCGCCGACCTCGACCGCGAGCCGCGCGCCGGCGTCGAGCGCGCCCTTGCCGGCCGCGAGCCAGGTGGCGGGCAGGGCCGGCGAGGGGGCGCGCGCCAGCAGGCGCGCCGTCAGCTCCTTGCGCCGCGCGCTCGCGACCGCGCGCAGAAGGTTCTCGCTTCGGGCGACGAACAGGTCGGCCTGCTTGATTCGTCCCTCGTAGAGCGCGCGGTCCGCCTCGAGCTTGGCGCGCTGGGCGGCGATGTCGGGCGCTTCGGGCGGCGCGCCCTCGCCGGGCGGCGCGCCGAGGGCGGCGAGCAGGCTCTCGACCTCGGCGAGGTTTTTCTCGGTCACCCGGCGGGCGGCGAGCGCGGCGTCGCGGACCCTGACGATCCGGGCGCGCGCGTTGGTAATCTCGCTGTCGGCGAGCCCCGGGCGGGCGATCTCCTGGGTCGCGGCGTCGAGCGCGCGGGTCCACAACTCGACCCGGGTGCCGAAGGGTTGCTCGGGGCGCTGAACCTGGGCCGCCACCGTCCCCGCGAGCACGCAGATCACGACGACGAACGCGGTGGCGGCGAAGGCGCGGAGTCTCACGGGCGGTTCCGGAAGGATGTGGTGCCTACCAAATCTAGCATAGTTTTTCCCGGCCGCCACCATATCCCGTGGCCACCGGGGAGACGAGGCGCGCGGGCCGACGATCGAGGGACGCGCGGGTTGGCCGACGGAGCGTGTGGGACGATGTCGTGGCGCGGGGGCGCTAGTGCAATTCCAGCGCCCACAAGTTCTTATATTTTCAAGAAATTACATATGGTTACATCTGTATCCCGTGATTCAGGATCAGATATGCGAGATCAGGAAAAGGCCTTGAAGGCGATGATCGTGAAGCTGTCGCGGACGCCGTCGAGGGTCTGGATTTTCTCGGTCACGAAATGGCCGATATCGGTATCCCCGTCGAGGTAGCACTTCATCAACAGGTCGTACTGGCCCGAGATCGAGTGGACTTCCGAGACCTGCTCGATCTCCTGCACCGCGGCGTCAGCCACCCGGTAGGCCTGGCCGAGATCGCATTTCACCATGACGAAAATGGTCTGCATGGCGGGTCAGCCTATTTTTTGCGGTCCTTGTAGGAACGGAGCAGAAAAGCGGGCACATGATCGCCGAGGCCGACCACCGGGGCTTTCTTCGCGCCGCGCGCCGCGCGCTCGCCCCCCCGGTCGTCGCGACGCTTGCGTTGGGCGGGGCGGGGCGGAGCCGTCTCGCCGACCTCGGGCACGGCCTCGGCCTCCTCCGGCGCCGGCTTCTCTTCCGGCGGCTCCTGGGCCTCGACGGGCTCGACGGCGCTCTTCCCGCGCCGCCGACGGCCTCCCCGGGAGGATTTGCGCGGCGCTTTTTCCGTGCTCGCTTCCTTGGCTTCTTGTCCGATTGCCTCGCCGGGCGCATCGTCCGAGACCGAGGCGCCAAGGGCGTCGATCCTCGGGATCTTGCGGCCGATCAGCTTTTCGATCGCGGCGATATAGCGGGCATCATCGGCGACCGCGAGCATGATCGCCCGGCCGCGATGGCCGGCGCGCCCGGTGCGCCCGATCCGGTGGACGTAGTCCTCGGCGTGCAGGGGAACGTCGAAGTTGAACACGTGTGACAGACCGAACACGTCGATCCCGCGCCCGGCCACGTCGGTCGCCACCAGAAAGCGGATCTTCCCCGCCTTGAACGCCTCGAGCGTCTCGGTCCGCGCCGACTGGGGCATGTCGCCGTGCAGCGCCGCCGCCTGGTAGCCGTAGCGCTTGAGCGAGCGGCTAAGCTCGTCCACGTCGCGCTTGCGGTTGCAGAAGATCAACGCTCCGGTCACGGTCTCGTCGTCGAGCAACTGGCGCAGTATCTTGCGCTTGGTGCGCGGCGTCGTCATGATCAGCGCCTGGCTGACGGTCTCGGCCGGCGAGGCGGGCGGATCGACGCTGATTTCCTTGGGATTGTGCAGGAACTTGTCGGCCAGCCGGCGGATTTCGCGCGGCATGGTCGCCGAAAAGAACAGCGTCTGGCGCAGCGGCGGCAGCAGCCCGGCGATCTTCTCGACGTCGGGAATGAAGCCCATGTCGAGCATCCGGTCGGCCTCGTCGATCACCAGGATCTTGACGCCCGTGAGCAGGATCTTGCCGCGCTCGAACAGGTCCAGAAGCCGCCCCGGGGTCGCGATCAGCACGTCGACGCCGCGATCGAGGATGCGTTGCTGGTCGGTGATCGAGACGCCGCCGATCAAGAGCGCCATCGAGAGCTTGTGGTACTTGGTGTAGATCTCGAAATTCTCCGAGATCTGGGTCGCGAGCTCGCGCGTCGGCGTGATGATCAGCGAGCGCGGCATGCGCGCCCGGGCCTTGCCCTCGGCGAGGATGTCGATCATCGGCAGGGTGAACGCCGCCGTCTTGCCGGTGCCGGTCTGGGCGCACCCCAATAGATCGCGCCCTTGCAGCGCGATGGGGATCGCCTTCTCCTGGATCGGGGTGGGCTCGATGTAGCCCGCGTCCGCGACCGCCCGAAGTACGTCGGGCCCGAGGCCGAGGTCTTCAAATCGCATATAAAGGAATCGCTTTTCTGCCCGTATCCGGTGCGGACATTTACCTTTCGGGCGCATTTATGGGACGCCGCGCCCGCGCTGTCAACCGCGACCGCTTGGCGGACGGCGGCGGTGGCGGGACTTGGCGCTCGCGCGGGCCTCGGCTAGGCTGCCCGGATCGCCGCCCCGCCCGGCAATCACCGTGACTCGCCCGTGACCCAAAAACCGCCGCTGGTTCTTCTTCCCGGCCTTCTGCTCGACGCCCGGCTTTGGCGCCATCAGATCACGGCGCTCGGGGCGAGCGCCCGGATCTCGGTCGGCGACACCACGCGCGCCGAGACCATGGTCGGGATCGCCGATCGGGTGCTGGACGAGGCGCCCGAGCGCTTTGCGCTCGCCGGGCTATCGATGGGCGGCTATGTCGCGCTCGAGATCATGCGCCGCGCGCCCGAGCGGGTCTCGCGGCTGGCGCTTCTCGACACCAGCGCCCGGCCCGACGGCGACGACCGTCGCCAACGCCGCGAGGATTTGCTGCGGCTCGCCGCGCGCGGGCGCTTCCAGGGGGTGACGCCCCGGCTGATCCCCTTCTACCTTCACCCCGACAATCTCGAGGACGCGACGATCACCGATTCGGTAATGGAGATGTCGCAGTCGCTGGGCCGCGACGTGTTCCTGCGCCAGACCCGCCCGATCATGGCGCGCGGCGATTACCGCGGGCGGCTCGCCGCGATCGCCTGCCCGACCCTGGTGCTCTGCGGGCGCGTGGACCAGGTGACGCCGCCCGACCATTCGATCGAGATGGCGAACGCGATCCCGCGCGCCGATCTGGTCGTGCTCGGCCATTGCGGTCACCTCGCCCCCCTCGAACGCCCCGAGGCGGTCACCGCCCAGCTTCGTGCTTGGCTGGAAATGTAGTCTAAAAATATAGCTTAAACATCGAGTTCCGAGATGAACTTCGCGTTCTCCTGAATGAAGGAGAAGCGGAGCTCGGGCTTGCGCCCCATCAGGCTTTCGACGCGCGCGTCGGTGTCCGGGCGCTGATCGTCGGGAACCTCGACCCGGAGCAGGCTGCGCCTCGCCGGGTCCATGGTGGTCTCGCGAAGCTGGGCCGGGCGCATCTCTCCGAGGCCCTTGAAGCGGCTGATCTCGACCTTGCCGCGCCCCGTGAACTTGGTCTTGAGCAGGAGGTCGCGGTGGGCGTCGTCGCGGGCATAGGCGGTCGTCGCCCCCTGGCTTAGCCGGTAGAGCGGCGGGGCGGCGAGAAACAGATGCCGGTTCTCGATCAGCCCCGGCATCTCGCGGTAGAAGAAGGTCATCAAAAGCGCCGCGATATGCGCGCCGTCGACGTCGGCGTCGGTCATGATGATGACCCGCTCGTAGCGCAGCGCCCGGTCGTCGTAGCGCGCGCCCACGCCGCAGCCGAGCGCGAGCGTGAGGTCGTTGAGCTCCTGATTGGCGCGCAGCTTCTCCGAGGTCGCGCTGGCGACGTTGAGGATCTTGCCGCGTAGCGGTAGCACCGCCTGGGTCTCGCGGTTGCGCGCCTGCTTGGCCGAACCGCCCGCCGAATCGCCCTCGACCAGAAAGATCTCGGTGCCGTCGGCGCCGCCGCGCGCGCAGTCGGCGAGCTTGCCGGGCAGCCGCAGCCGCCGGGTCGCGGTCTTGCGCGAGACCTCCGAATCGCGCCGCCGGCGGCGGCGTTCCTCGGCCCGGTCGATGGCGAGCGCGAGCAGCGCGTTGGCGGCCGCCGGGTCGGCGCCGAGCCAGTGGTCGAAGTGGTCCTTGAGGGTCGCCTCGACCAGCCGGCTCGCCTCGCGCGAGACCAGCTTTTCCTTGGTCTGGCCCTGAAACTGCGGGTCGCGCAGGAACACCGACAACAGCGCCGAGGCGCCGCCCGCGACGTCCTCGGCCGTGATCTGGGTGGCGCGGCGGTTGCCGACCAGCTCGCCATGGGCCTTGAGCCCGCGCATGAGCGCGGCGCGCAACCCGGCCTCGTGGGTGCCGCCCTGGGGCGTCGGCACGATGTTGCAGTAGGAGCTCACGAAGGGCTCGCCGTCGAGGGTCCAGGCGATCGCCCATTCGACCGTGCCCGCGCCGCCCGGCAGCTTGGCCTGGCCCGCGAAGGGCGTGGGCGTCGCGGTCTCGCGCCCTTTGATGCTGGCGGCGAGGAAATCGGCCAGGCCGCCCGGGAAATGGAGCCGCGCCTCGGCCGGGGTGTCGTCCTTGGTCCCGATCAACGCCGGATCGCAGCGCCAGCGGATCTCGACGCCTCGGAACAGGAACGCCTTGGCCCGCGCCATGCGGTAGAGCCGCCGGGGCCGCAGGCGCACGCCGTCGTCGAAGATTTCGGGGTCGGGGTGGAAGGTGATCGTGGTGCCGCGCCGGTTCTGGACCGCGCCGCCGTTGACCAGCGGGCCTTGCGCCGCGCCCCGGCTGTAGGACTGGCGCCACAGGCGCTTGTCGCGCGCGACCTCGACCTCGAGCCGGTCCGAGAGCGCGTTGACCACCGAGACGCCGACCCCGTGAAGCCCGCCCGCAGTTTCGTAGACCTTGTCCGAGAACTTGCCGCCCGCGTGCAGGGTCGTGAGGATGACCTCGAGCGCCGAGCGCTTCTTGAACTTGGGGTGGGGGTCGACCGGGATGCCGCGTCCGTTGTCGCGCACGGTCGCCGAGCCGTCGGCCTCGAGCGAGACCTCGATCCGGGTCGCGTGGCCGGCAACCGCCTCGTCCATGGCGTTGTCGAGCACCTCGGCGAACAGGTGGTGGACGGCGGCCTCGTCGGTGCCGCCGATATACATCGCCGGCCGCCGACGCACGGGCTCGAGGCCCTCGAGGACCTCGATGTCCTTCGCCGAGTAATCGCCGCTGGCCGCGCGGGGAAGCGGGTCCGCGCTTTCGAACAGGTCGGGCATGTCGATCATGGCGCGGATTATAGGGAGGCGCCCCGCGCGCGGCAACGGGATCCTGTGTTTTTCCGTCGGACAGCCAACTAGATATAGTGGGCAAGTGTCAGACCCGGCCGATCCGTCCGGTCCGGGCCAGCGCCCCGATCAGGTTGAGGATCAGCCGCGCGGCGGCGAGCGACGAAATCCCGTTCACGTCGCGCGCGGGCGTGATCTCGACCAAGTCCATGCCGACGATCGGACCCTTGGCGGCGAGGCCGTGGATCAGCGCGCGGACCTGGTGAAACCAGAGTCCGCCCGGCACCGGCGCCGCGACCGCGGGCATGACCGAGGGGTCGAGCCCGTCGGCGTCGATGGTGATGTAGTGTCGGCCGCCCTCGGGCAGGCTCGAAAGCACGGCAGCCATGCCCTGGTCATGTATTTCATGGGCTGTGACGATCTCGGCGCCCCAGTCGCGCGCTGCCCGGACCTCGTCCTCACGGGCGCTGCCCTGGCCACGCATGCCGATCTGCACGATGCGCTTGAACCAGGGGAGCTCGGAGGCGCGGCGGATCGGGCTCGAATAGCCGTCGGGCACCCCGTTCACCTCGTCGCGCCAGTCGAGATGGGCGTCGATATGCACCAGCGTGAGCGGCCCACGCCCCTCGAAGGCGCGAAACACCGGGATCGGTACCCCGTGGTCGCCGCCGATGACGACGGGCAACGCGCCGCGCGCGAGGATTTTCTGCGCGGCGGCCTCGGCGCGGGCGTAATGCGCCGCCGGGTCGCGAAGCGCTGCGGTCACGTCGCCGCAGTCGACCACCCGCACCTCGCGTCCCGCGAACAGGGGGCCGTCGAGGTCGAAGTCCCAGCGGTCGAGCCCGTCGCTCGCAAGCAGCGATTGGGCGCGCACCGCTGCGGGCGCGTTCGACTGGTCGTTGGCGGCCTCGGCCAGGTCATAGACCGCGCCGAAGGGAATGCCGAGGATCGCGACGTCGGCCTCGAGCGCGTCGAGATCGGTGCAAGGCGGGAAGCCCATGAAGGTTCGGGCCGCGCCGCGCGGCGGTTGCGTCAGGGGAGGCGTCATCGGGGCGAAGTATAGCCCTCGCCGGGGTCGCTCACAATGCAAGCCGCGCGCGGGTTCCGTGGTATTCTGCGAGACAGGCGGCGACATCGGGCGGGAGAGGCGCATGACCGAGCGCGAGACGATGGCGGAAGGCGGCGCGTCCATGGAGCGCGAGCCCGCGGTGCGCACGCTCGCCATGCCCGCCGACGCCAATCCCTCGGGCGACATCTTCGGCGGCTGGCTGATGGCGCAAATGGACATCGCCGGCGGAATCGTCGCGGGCCTGCGGGCGCGCGGCCGAGTCGCCACCGTCGCGGTCGACGGCATGACCTTCCACGAGCCGGTTTTCGTCGGCGATCTGGTGAGCTGCTACGCCGAGGTGACGCGCATCGGGCGGACCTCGATCACGGTCGCGGTCGAAACCATCGTGCGTCGCCGCCGGAGCGGCGAGGCGGTGCGCGTGACCGAGGGTCGGTTCGTCTACGTCGCCCTCGACGGCGACGGTCGGCCGCGCCCGGTCCCCGCCGCGGAACGGGCCTGACTCAAAGCGCGATCGCGATCATCGCGACGCCCCAGGCGATCAGCGCCCCGCCGCCGAGCCAGCCCAGTCCACGCCCCGCCGGGATCGTCTTCTCGAGAAGGACGAAGACGGCGAGGCCGACGATCCAGTAAGGGTTCATCACCCCGCCGACGAACAAAAGCCCCATCAGCACCCAGCAGCAGCCGAGGCAGAAGGCGCCGTGCTCGATCCCCATGCGAATCGCGCCCAGACGGCCCGCGCGCCAGCGTTGCGACAGGAAAAGAAACGGCGCGCGGCAGTGCCGCAGGCAGGCCTGCTTGAGGGGCGTGAGCTGATAGACCCCCGCCGCCGCCAGGATGACGCCGCCGAGCACGGCGCTGGTGCTCGCCATCGCGGGCGAGAGCAGGGAGGCGGCCCCCAGTCCCCACTGAAGCGCGGCCGCGACCAGGCTGAACCCGCCCCAGGCCACGAGATAGCCGAGCGCGAAGGCTCCCGCCGGCGCGACCGACGCGCCGCGCCCGCGCCGCCCACGGTCGAGGGTCGCGAAAAGCAGGATCATGGGCGCCGCGCTCGGCAGCATCATCGCGATCATCATGACCCACCACATGAAGAACACGAGGACCGCGTAGCCGGGAGTCCAGGCCATCGGCGCCATGACGCCCGGGGTTCCGTCGGGGGCGTCCACCGGCATCTCGAGGCCCGCGCCCGCGAGGATGTACGCCCAGGCGACGACGACCACGCCGGCCAGGGCGGCGACGATCACCGCGCGCTCGCGCCCGAGCGCCGCCTCGAGCGTCGATGCGCCGCGTATCCGCCGCGATCCGGACAAGGAGCCTTCGCCCGCTTGCATCCGATGCGGTTATGCCGCCCTCACGCCACCAGCCCGGTCGGCGTGTGGTGGAAGTACGAGAGCGAGCTGTGGCGGGCGGCGTAATCGAACGCGATCTCGCCGGTTCCCCGCGCCGCCCCGCTGACGAACTCGGCCTCCTTGTACTGCCAGCCGTCGGGCAGCACGATGGTCATGCGATGAACCTCGCCCGTGACCGGATTGCGGATCGGCTCGCTGGTCGCCTCGGAGACGCCGGGGATCGCGACCCGCCCGGTGCGCGTGGCCATGTCGAACGCGAATTCGATGGGCAGGAACAGGGGTTCGAGAAAGGTCTCGATGATCGCCGCGAAGATCGAGAACATGGTCCCCGGCGGCTGTCCCTCGGCCGAAAGGATCGCGAACAGGGCCTCGCGTTGCTTCTCGTCCGCGCGTTCGTCGATGATCGGCTGCATGACACCCTTGCCATGGTGAAGGGCGGCGGGGAAATAGTAGGTCGCGGCGAAGTTCACGCCGTCGAGGCGGGTCTCGCCGAAGTGCCCCTCGTCGATCTGGAAGCCGATGACCCCCGTGCACTCGCCGTGCGTGGGGTCGGCATTGGCTTCGCAGGGGCAGCCGAAATCGCAGTTGCAGTAGACGAGATTCTTGCCCTTGAGGCTCCAGTTGTCGAGGCTCATGGCTTAAGCTCCCTTCCCGGTTTGTTCCAGTCGCGCCCCGCTCCGTCGCGCGCCCCCTTTCGCGGGGGCCGGGGAAGGGCGCACGAACTCGTCGTGGCGCCAGGAGGCGCGGCGCGAGCAACGGACGGAATTTTTCGTTGTGGGCGGGCGATTGTGGCGCGACCGGTTCGTGGCTCGATCCACGCGAGCCGATTTCTAGCCCCCACCCCCTTTATTTGTCACGAGGGCAAATCAGATAATTTCGCAGGATAACAAAGAGTTTCAAGTGAGTCTAGTTCGCGGCCCACTCCTCGCGAGCAGCGGATGGAAAAAACGCCCGACCGGGGGTCGCCGGTCGGGCGTCTCGTCGCGCGGGTTGGCGCGAATGGTCCGGATGCCGTCCTACGCGCCGCCGCCTAGACGCTGTAGTAGAGCTTGAACTCGGCCGGATGCGGGGTCATGTCGACGAGCTTGGATTCTTCCCATTTGAGCGCGAGGTAGCCGTCGATCAGATCGTCGGAGAACACGTCGCCCTTCTTGAGGAAGGCGCGGTCGGCGTCGAGCGCCTTGAGCGACTGGCGCAGGCTGTTGCAGACCGTGGGCACGTCCTTGAGCTCCTCGGGCGGCAGGTCGTAGAGGTTCTTGTCCATCGGATCGCCCGGATGGATCTTGTTCTCGATCCCGTCGAGGCCCGCCATGAGCATGGCGGAGAAGGTGAGATACGGGTTCGCCGCCGGGTCGGGAAAGCGCACCTCGACCCGCTTGCCCTTGGGCGAGGAGACATGCGGGATGCGGCACGACGCCGAGCGGTTGCGGGCCGAATAAGCGAGCAGCACCGGCGCCTCGAAGCCCGGCACCAGGCGCTTGTAGCTGTTGGTCGTCGGATTGGCGAAGGCGTTGATCGCGCGGGCGTGCTTGATGATGCCGCCGATGTAATAGAGCGCCATGTCCGACAGATCGGCGTAGCCGCCGCCGGCGAACAGGGGCTTGCCATCCTTCCACAGCGACTGGTGGACATGCATGCCCGAGCCGTTGTCCTCGAACACGGGCTTGGGCATGAAGGTCGCCGTCTTGCCGTAGGAATGCGCCACGTTGTGGACCACGTACTTGTAGATCCGGACCTTGTCGGCGATGTCGAGAAGCGAGGCCCCCGAAATGCCGAGCTCGTTCTGCGCCGGCGCGACCTCGTGGTGGTGCTTCTCGACCACGATGCCCATCTCGGCCATGACGGTCAGCATCTCGGCGCGCATGTCGCTTTGCGAATCGACCGGCGGCACCGGGAAATAGCCGCCCTTGATCGGCGGGCGATGGCCGATGTTGCCTTCCACGAATTCGCGACCACTGGCATAGGGACCTTCCTCCGAATCAAGGAGATAGAAGGTGTGGTTCATGGAAACATCGAAGCGAACGTCGTCGAAGACGAAGAATTCGAGCTCGGGTCCGAAGAACGCCGTATCGCCGATGCCCGTGTATTTGAGATAGGCCTCGGCGCGCTTGGCGGTCGAGCGCGGATCGCGCGAATAGCCCTCGCCGGTCGAGGGCTCGACCACGTCGCAGGTGATGATGAGCTGCTCCTGGGCGGAGAAGGGGTCGATCTGCGCGGTCGAGGCGACCGGCATCAGGGTCATGTCGCTCTCGTGGATCTCCTTCCAACCGGCGATCGACGAGCCGTCGAACATGATTCCTTCCTCGAAGATCGCCTCGTCGATGGTGGAGACCGGCTGGGCGATGTGCTGCCACTTGCCGCGCGGGTCGGTGAACCGGAAATCGACGTATTTGACGTCCTTTTCCTTGATGAGATCGAGAATTTTGGTCACGTCGGACATGGCTGATACTTTCCTTGATCGATGCCGTTTAAGGCGCTTGTCGGATTTAGAATTCCGAAATTCGATAAGAGGGTTAGATGGCGTCGACGCCCTTTTCGCCGGTTCGGATGCGCACGACCTCCTCGACCGGGGTGACGAAGATCTTGCCGTCGCCGATCCGTCCCGTGCGGGCGGCCTGGACGATGGCCTCGACGGCGCGTTCGACCAGGTCGTCGTCGAGGACCACCTCGATCTTCACCTTGGGCAGGAAGTCGACCACGTATTCGGCGCCGCGGTAGAGCTCGGTATGGCCCTTCTGGCGGCCGAAGCCCTTGGCCTCGATCACCGTCAAGCCCTGAAGGCCGATCTCGTGCAGTGCGTCCTTCACCTCGTCGAGCTTGAACGGCTTGATGATGGCTTCGATCTTTTTCATCTTGTGTTTCCCCGTGGTAGATCCCTGGGCGGACCCCGTGGCGGACGGTTCGACCGAACGACGACGGGGGCGACCCGCCGCCCCGGCGTTCCCCCGCCTGTTTATAAGCACGTGGCGTGCCAACTGCGTCATGCGCGGATTCGGTCGGGTTTTCGCCGACCCGCCCAAGGAGGGTGCGATGGCCGGTCGAGAAATTGCCTAATTCTTAGGCGGGCCGCCCGAAAGCTAGGCGATCGAGGGCATCGCTTCCCGTTCGAGCCATTGTCCGATCCGCCGCGCCGCCTCGGCGATGGCCTCGGTCGAGGCGGCATAGGAAAAGCGCAGATACCCCTCGCCGGCGTCGCCGAAGCTGGTGCCCGCGATCACCGCGACGCCCGCCTCGGCGAGCAGCCGGTCTTGGAGGGCGCGGGCGTCGAAGCCGGTGCCCTCGATGTTGGGAAAGGCGTAGAACGCGCCCTTGGGGCGGGCGCAGCGAAAGCCCGGGAGCGCGCCGAGGGCCTCGACGATCACCCGGCGGCGTTCGTCAAAGGCGGCGATCATGCGCGCGCTCGCGTCCTGGGGGCCGGTCAGCGCCTCGATCGCGGCGTATTGGGTTGCCGCGTTGACGCAGGAATGGTCGTTGATGGCGAGCCGGGTCGCGGTTTCGGCGAGCCCCTCGGGCCAGACGCCGTAGCCGATCCGCCAGCCGGTCATGGCGTAGGTCTTGGACCAGCCGTCGAGCAGGATCAGCCGGTCGCGGATCTCCTCATAAGCCATCAGGCTGGCGTGCGCCTCGCCGTCGTAGACCATGCGGGCGTAGATCTCGTCCGACAGTATCGCGACGTGCGGGTGGCGTTCGAGCCCGGCGACCAGGCGGTCGAGCTCGACCTTGGGCACCACGCCGCCGGTCGGGTTGGCCGGGCTGTTGACGATGATCAGCCGGGTGCGCGACGTGATCCGCGCCAGCACCTCGTCGGCGCGAAACGAGAAGCCGTCCTCCTCGTGGAGCGCGATCGGCATCGGCGTCGCGCCCGAAAACGCAATCGCCGAGCGATAGATCGGAAAGCCCGGGTCGGGGTACATGATCTCGACCCCCGGCTCGCCGAACATCAGCATGGCGAAGAACATGGTCACCTTGCCGCCGGGCACGACGACGATCCGCTCGGGGTCCACCTCGACCCCGCGGCGCTCCAGGATGTCGGCGGCGACCGCCTCGCGCAGCGCCGGAATGCCGTTGGCCGGGGTGTAGCCGTGGTGGCCGTCGGCGAGCGCCTTGCGTCCCGCCTCGACGATGTTCCCGGGCGTCGGGAAGTCGGGCTGGCCGATGCCGAGGTTGATAACGTCGACCCCGCGCGCGGCGAGCGCATTGGCGCGGGCCAAGACCTCGAAGGCCGATTCGGTGCCCAGGCGGGCCATGCGGGCGGCGATCTTCATGGGCCCCTTTATGCCACCGCGCCGCGTCCGCCGCCAGGAGCTGCGTGCGTCCGTCTTGCCCGTGGGAGCGGGATTTGCCATGGTTCGCCCCAGGGGCCGCGAGACGAGCCACGAGTCAGGCCACGGGGCCACGAGAGGAAGCAGGGGAGGGACGCGCGGTGAAGCCGGCCAACAGCGTTCTATCGGGCCTCGGCACGACCGTGTTCGAGGTCATGTCGCGGCTCGCGATCGAGCATGGCGCGATCAACCTCGGCCAGGGCTTTCCCGACGAGGACGGCCCCGAGGACGTGCGCCGCGCCGCCGCCCGGGCGGCGATCGCCGGCCCCAACCAGTATCCGCCCATGATGGGGTTGCCGGCGCTGCGCGAGGCGCTGGCCGCCCATGCGCGGCGCTTCTACGGCCTCGATTACGATCCGGCGCGCGAGATTCTGGTAACTACGGGCGCAACCGAGGCGCTGGCCGCCTGCCTGTTCGGGCTGATCGAGCCGGGCGACGAGGCGGTGGTGTTCGAGCCGCTTTACGACAGCTACCTGCCGATCCTGCGGCGCGCGGGCGCGGTGACGAGGCTGGTCCGCCTCGAGCCGCCCGATTGGCGGCTGCCGCGCGAGGCGCTGGCCGCCGCCTTCGGCCCGCGCACCAAGCTGGTGCTGCTCAACAGCCCCATGAACCCGGCGGCCAAGGTGTTCGACGCGGACGAGCTCGCCCTGATCGCCGGGCATGTCCGTGCCCACGACGCGGTCGCGGTCTGCGACGAGGTTTACGAGCATCTGGTCTTCGACGGCCGCCGCCACCACCCGCTCGCGACCCTGCCGGGGATGCGCGAGCGCTGCCTGCGGATCGGCTCGGCGGGCAAGATCTTCTCGCTCACTGGCTGGAAGGTCGGCTGGGTCGAGGGGCCGTCCGCGCTGCTCGCCCCGGTCGCCAAGGCGCATCAGTTCCTGGTCTTCACCACGCCGCCCAACCTTCAGGCCGCGGTGGCCTTCGGGCTCGCCAAGGACGACGCCTATTTCGCCGGTCTCGAAGGCGCGCTGGCGGCCAAGCGCGACCGCCTCGCCGCCGGCCTCGCGCGCGCCGGGCTCGGGGTGCTCGAAACCCGGGGGACCTACTTCGTGAGCGCCGATATCCGTCCCTTGGGATTCAATGGCGACGATGTCGCGTTCTGCCGCGAGATCACGACCGAGGCGGGGGTCGCGGCCGTGCCCTTGAGCGCGTTCTACGACGGCGTGGCGCTCGACCATTTCGTGCGCTTCTGCTTCTGCAAGCGTGATGCGGTGCTCGACGAGGCCGCCGACCGTCTGGCGCGTCATTTCGGCGCCGGCAAGGCTTGACGGAGGCGCCGGAAAGCGACTACATCAGCGGCGACGGCGGGCGTAGCTCAGTAGGTTAGAGCGCCAGATTGTGGATCTGGAGGTCGTGGGTTCGAGACCCATCGCTCGCCCCATTTCCCCTTAGCCTTCATCCTCCGACGCTGGTCCGCGCGGTATTTTCCCGGCCGCATCCGCCCGAGGGTCGGGGAGGGCCTTGGGGGAGACGCCGTGGGCGAGCAGGGTCTCGATCACCCCGTCCTCCATGTCGATGCGAAGCGCGTCGTTGAAGCGGTTGAAGAAGCCGCACAGCGCGATCCGCAGCGTCAGCTCGACGATCTGCGCCTCGGAGAAATGCACCTTCAGGCGCTCGAACATCGCGTCGCGCAGCCTTCCCGGCGTTTCGGTCACCTGGACCGCGTAGTCGCGCACCAGCCGTTCGATCGGATCGAGCCCCGGGCAGTCGGGCTCGAGAATCCGCTCGGCGATCTCGGCCTCGATCCCCTCCTCGACCAGCCTCGGCGTGTGATGGGCCACGCAATAGGCGCATTGGTTGAGCTTCGAGACGGCGAGCAGCGCGATCTCGAGGTGGCGCTTGGGCAGCAGGGCCTCGTCCGCGAGTTCGAGCAGCAGCCCCATGATATGGCGAAGCGCCGGCGGCCGGTGGGCGAAGACCCTGACCTGGTTCAGGAAGGGGCCATAGTCCCCGGCGAAGCGCCGGTAGATTTCGCGCGCCTCGCCCTCGGGCAGCGCGTCGATCTCGATATCCCCGACCCGCGCCATGTTCTAGCGCCCGAAGCCCGCGATCCGCTCGGCGGCGGCCGGCCCGGTGAAGGCGTCGATCGTCGCCCGGGTCTCCAGCGCCATCGCGCCCTCGATGTCGAGGCCGCCGGCGCGGCCGAGCGCCCGCTTGAGATCGCGGACTTGCGCGGGCGGCAGCCCCGCGATGCGCGCGGCGATCGCGCGGGCCTCGTCGAGCAGGCGTTCCTCGGGCGCCGCCCGCCAGGCGAGCCCCCAGTCCGCCGCCTGGCGACCATCGAACCGCTCGCCCAGCAGGATCAGCTCGCGCGCCTTGTGGACGCCGACCATGCGGGGCAGGAGCGCGGTCACCGCCCCGGTCACGAACAGTCCGATCCCGATTTCGGGGAAGAAGCCGCGCGCGGTCTCGGCCCAGATCGGCAGGTCGCAGTCGATCGCCCATTCGAGCCCGCCGCCGACCACCCAGCCGTGGATCGCGCCGACGACGACCTTGTCGCCGAGGACGATCTCGCGGGTGACGCGCTGGATCGCCTCGACGTGATAGCGGGCCTCGGCCTCGGTCCAGCGTCGGGCCTGAAACTCCTTGAGGTCGTCGCCGGCGCAGAAGGCGCGTCCCGCCCCGTTGAGGACGACGACCCGGGTCTCGACGTCACGGTTGGCCTCGATGAGCGCCGCCTCGAAGGCTTCGAGGAGTGCGTCGTTGATGGCGTTCAGCCGCTCGGGCCGATTGAGGGTGATGGTGCGGATGCCGTTCTCGATCCGCGTAAGCACCGCTTCGGTCATGGCCTGTCCTTTCGAATCACCCGCCGCGTCTTGCCCTCGCTGCGGGGCAGGCTTTCGGGGGCAAGGATCGTCACCCGGGCGCTCGCGCCGGTGGCGCGCTTGATCGCCGTCTCGATCGCCTCGGCCGTCGCGGTTTCGCCCGCCCGGGCGTCCTTGGCGCGTTCGACCTCGATCGGCAGCACATGGTACGGTCCCGGTCCGTCGAGAGCCACGCGGTACTCGCCGGAAAGGCCGGGAAGGGCGTTGACGACCGCGGCCACCGCGGTCGGAAAGACGTTGACCCCGCGCACCACCACCATGTCGTCGGCGCGGCCGATCACCCGGAAGCGGGGCGCGCCGCGCCCGCAGGCGCAAGCGCCGGTGCCCGTGAGGATCACGATGTCGCCGGTCCGAAAGCGCACCAGCGGCTGGGCCTCGCGCGCCAGGTGGGTGAGCACGAGCTCGCCTTCCTCGCCCTCGCGCCAGGGTCGCGGCGCGGTTCCGCCGGGCTCGACCAACTCGGGAAACAGGACGTCGAGGGCGACGAAATGGAGGTCGTTGTTCTCCACGCATTGGCCGGCGAAGTTGCAGAAAGCGTCGGAGACCCCGTAGTTCGCGTTGCGCGCCTTGAAGCCCCAGGTCTCTTCGAGCCGCGCCCGGAAATTGGGATCGTCGAGCCCCGCCTCGCCGCCGAACAGCCCGAGCTCGAGGCCGAGGTCGCGCGGCGCGAGCCCGGGAAAGGACTCGGCGATGACCCTCTCGAGCACCGCGGGGTAGGAGGGCGTGCACGAAATCGCGGTGATCGCGAGCTCGCGGATGGTTCGCACGAGCTGCTCGCTCGCGCCGACTCCGAAGGGAATGGCCGTCGCCCCGGTCGCTTCCAGGCTCGCATGGTCGGTATAGCCCCCGATCCAGAGCCGGTAGTTGAGGCAGTGGACCACGCGATGGCCGGGGCCGAGCCCCGCCGCCCGCTGGGCGCGCGCGCCGATAAGGGCGGTCTGTCGGGCGTCGGCCTGGGTGAGCGCGATGTTCATCGCCTGCCCGGTGGTGCCCGAGGTGCGGTGAACACGGTTCACGCGCTCGGGCGCGATCGCCAGATAGTCGCCGAACGGGGGATGGCGCGCCTGGCTTTCGCGCAGCATCGCCTTGTCCGAGAGCGGGAGCTCCGCGAGGCCGGAGAGGTCGCGAGGCGGCGCCTTACCATCCCATAGGCGCTGGAAGAAGGGCGAACGGTCCGCGACGAAGGCGGCTTGCGCCGGCCATCGCTCACGCTGCAACGCCTCGATCTCGTCGAGGGCGAGGAAATCCGCTGACTGCATCGCGCGCCAGGATAACACCGGAAAACGCGGGGATAGAAACGGTTATCGCGAGGCGCGGGGGGCGGTTCAGCCGAGCAGGAAATAAAGCGGCGCCAGGATCAGCGCCCAGCCGGCGAGCGAGGCCGCGATCCAGACGAGGACGGCGGCGCGGGGCGACAGCGGCCTTGTGGTCGCCGGCGCGATGGGGCTGGCCGGAAAGGAAATGGGCACGGAGGGAGGCGGCGGCGCCTGATCCAGTTGGGACGATGTCATTGCTTGGCTCTGCCCGGACGTCGTCCGTCACATCGACGGATGTTAGCTATTGTTTAACATTCTTAGGTGTATAGTCAATAACAACCTATAACTATATGATATAACTTGGTTAAAATGAGAACAGAGATTATAGCCCTGCGGGTCGATCCCAGGGTCAAGAGCGCGACCCGACGCGCCGCCGCCGCCGACCATCGCTCGATGGCGTCGCTGGTCGAAAAGCTCCTGGTCGAATATCTGGTCGCGGCGGGCTATCTTGAGGCCCCGCCCGCGTCGGCCGACGATTAGGCTGTTCCGGGCCGGCCGATAAGGCTGATTGCGATTCTTCCTAGGCGACGAAGTCGTTGAGATTCTTGTCCTTGTGAAGGCTCGCGTCCTGCCGGGTGGGCTTGACGTCGATGATGTTCGACTTGCTCAGCAGGCGAATCGCGTTGCCGATGTCCTGAAAGGGAATGAAGCTGCGGTTGTCGTTAAGCATGTCGGCGACGCGCTGGCCAGGGGCCACGTAGAAATAGCCGCGCATGGTGGCGCCGTTGATGAAGGTGATCTCGACCTCGGTCTTGTCCTTTTGCGGCGGTCTCGAGCTTCCATACAGCATGATCGGTCCTCGGTTTCGGTGCGCGCCTCCGATGCCCGGCCCGCGCGACCGCGATGATCGCGCGGCCGCCTGAACATTCGGTTAGCGCCGGGCGTGGCTACGCGTCGTCGTCCTGGCCGTAAACCCGCAGCTTGCCGGGCTGGTCGGCGAGGAGCTGGAGCGCCACGGTTCCCGACTGGGTGCGGATCAACAACTCGACGAACCAATGCTCGCCGTCGCCCGCGTCGATGGGCTCGCCGGCCTCGATGCGGGCCACGTTCTCGACGTCCATGCTGACGCTGCGATTATCGTTGAAGGTGATCGCCGCGACCGCCGTGTTTCCGTTAATCATGTTTGTCCCCAAGTTACAAGTTGATCGCGCCGGGTTGCGCGTGGCGGTTCGCTCGCCGTTCCCGGGTCAGCCCTCGGCCTCGCCCGTCGTTTCCGTCTCCCCGGCGTTCGCCGCGCGCGCTTCCGTCGCGGCCTCGTCGATGGGGCCGAGCCGGGCGGCGAAGCTGTCCGGAAGCCGCTTGGCGACCTTCTCGGGTGGGTCGGTGAATTGAAGGCCCAGCCGCCCGTCGCGCTGCCACACCACGCGCGCGGCGAACTGGCCCAGGCGCTCGATCTCCAGGCCGATGTGTCGGTTGCAGGTGAAGGCCTCGGGCACGCGCAGCTTGGCCCCGTTCACCGAAACGTCGAGCACCACCACCTCGACCGAACGGTCGGTATCGATCACTCGCCCGGAAAAGAGCGTCGCCCGACGCCGGAACCGGCGCTGATCCTTCTCCCGGGAGATGGGGTTGGGTTTGTTCTGCACGCTCACGCCTGACGCTCCACCTCGCGCGGCAAGCCGCTCCGCGCGTCGGCCGAGGTTAGGTCGCGATCCTTGCCAAACGATTAAATGACATCGCCTGGGGCATCGCCCGGGCGTTGGCGCTCTCGCGCCCGCCGCCGCTAACCTTGCGGCAAGGTTTTGACGGGAGACTGAGGCTCGCCGGTCGTGGTCGCCATCCGCCGCCGGCTCCAACCGATTGGATCGCAATGGATCGATGAACGCCTCGTCCAACCCAACCCTCGACGACGACGCGGCGGATGCCGGACAGGCCGCGATGCGCGCTCGGCTCGCCGGGACGAACATCAACGAGGAAACCTTTCTCGCGACCGATTATCTCAACCATTTCAACGAAATCATCATGCTTCTTGAAATGGTCCCCGACATGCCGGAGTGCCTCGACGACTGCAAGGAGTGGCGGGCCAAGAGCTATGTCGAGCATTTCCGCGACAGCGGCTTTTCGGACAAGGAGCTCGCCGTCGCCGCCTACGAACAGGCCCCGGCGTCCTACCGCGAGCCCTTCGACGTCACGATCGACAGCATGAACCGGCTGGTCGCCCTGGGAATCGAGCGGATCGACGCCGCGCTCGCCGCCGGGAACCGCGACGCCGCCACCCACGAGGCGAGGCGGGCGAGCCGCGCGCTCCAGAAGCTGGTCGACGTGGCGAGCGCCATCATCCACGGCAGCGCCACGCCGCTCGAACAGACCGAGATCGACGCGCTTCTCACCGGCTGATTCCAAGCCGCGCTTACTTCGAGGCCGTGCGCAAGCTTTCGATATAGGCAATAAGATCGTCCATCTCGCGCTTGGTGATCTTGATCTTCTGCGGCGGGTGCGGGGGACGCTCGGCGAAGGTCCGGAAGCGCTCGGGCGGGTAGACCTCGGGACGGTGCGCCATGGTCTTGAACCAGGGCGTGCTCTCGATCCCGCTCAGCCGGTTTTCCTCGGCGACCACGTGACAGCGCCCGCAAAGCTTGAGCGCCACCGCCTTGCCGCGCGCCGCCGGCGACGCGGCGCGCGCGACATCGCCCACCATCCCGACGCCCGCGAGCAGGGCCAAGCCGGCGCCCGCGCGAATGAACCATTTGATCGTCATCCCGGCGCACAGCCTATCATATTCGCCCGGCGATCGCCTCTGGGCCCCGCGCGCCCGCGATGGCGGATGGGGTCGTCGAAGACGACGCGTGGCGCTGGACCTTGGCGTCATTCCCGTTACTATGATCGTTTCGGCCGCGCGGGTTGAACGATAAGCCAGGGGGCGACGAACGGTCCGCGCGGCGCTTCATTTCATCGGAACGTGGTCGTTTCGCTGGCCCGCCGGCGTCGCGACGAACAGGGAGGTTGACGGTATGAGACATCTTTCGATTCGCGGTCTTTCGGTCCGCGCCTGGCGGCGGTTCGCCGCGGCGCTCGCGATCGCGGCGGTCGCGCTCGCCGGTTCCTGGGGGGCGACGCCCGCCATGGCCGCCGGGAAGCTGAAGGTCGCGGCGGTCTTCGAGACCCCGATCGAGGAGCCCTGGGTCAACCAGATCCATGTCGCGCTTCTCAAGGCCCAGAAGGAAATGGGCATCGAGTACACTTGGTCCGAAAGCGTCAAGTCCGCCGACTTCGCGCGCGTGCTCCACGAATACGCGCAAGGCGGCTACGACATCATCATGGGCGATTCCTTCGGCACCGAGCGGATCACCCGCCGGGTCGCGCGCCAGTATCCCAATGTCGCCTTCGTCTTCGGCTCGGGCCTCGGCCAGGCCGAGCCCAATTTCGGCGTGTTCGACAACTGGATCCACGAGCCCGCCTATCTCGCCGGCATGATCGCGGGCAAGATGACCAAGTCGAACACCATCGGCGCGGTCGCCGCCATGCCGATTCCCGAGGTCAACCGCCTGGTCAACGCCTTTTGCGCCGGCGCCAAGGGGGTGAACAAGGCGGTCAAGTGCAAGTTCTCCTTCATCGGCTCGTTCTTCGACCCGCCCAAGGCGAAGGAGGCCGCGCTGGCCCAGATCGAGGACGGCGTCGACGTGATCTACGCCGAGCGCTTCGGCGTGATCGAGGCCGCCACCGAGCGGGGGGTTCTCGCCATCGGCAATATGTCGGACCAGTCGAACCTCGGCCCCGACACGGTCATCACCAGCGTGATCTGGGACATGTGGCCGACGGTCAAGCAGGTCGTCAGCCTGGTCAAGGCGGGCGTGTTCACGGCCCAGGACTTCGGCCAGTTCTCGTACATGGGCAAGGGCGGCTCGTATCTCGCGCCCTACCACAACTTCGAGAAGAAGCTTCCCGCCGACCTGATCAAGGCGGTCGACGCGCGGCGCCAGCAAATCCTCGACGGCACCTTCCGCGTCGACGTCGACGAGGGCATTCCACAGTCCGACTGACGCCCGCGGTTCCGACGCCGACCCCGGCGCGGCGCGCCCGTCGCGCCGGGGTCGGATCGCCTCGCCCGCCTTTCGCATCGCTTCGTTCGCCAAAGGATCTCCAGGTGCCCCAGGTGACCGCAGAGCCCGAGACGCGCGCGCCCGCGCCGCTTCTCGCCATGCGCGGGATCAGCAAGCGGTTCGGTCCCGTGCAGGCGAACCGCGGCGTCGATCTCGCGCTCGGCCATGGCGAGGTTCTCGGCCTGCTCGGCGAGAACGGCGCCGGCAAGACGACGCTCATGAACATCCTGTTCGGCATGTACGCGCCCGACGCGGGCTCGATCTCGGTCGAGGGCCGGCGGCTCGACATTCGCGGGCCGGCCGACGCGCTCGCCGCCGGCATCGGCATGGTGCATCAGCATTTCCACCTTGTGCCCCGGCACACGGTGCTCGAAAACCTGATGGTCGGACGCCCGGGGCGGGGCGGGCGGCTCGACGAGGAGGGCGCGCGCGAGCGCCTCGCTCAGATCGCCGGACGCTACGGGCTTCACCTCGATCCCGACCGGCCGGTCTCCTCGCTCGCCGTGGGCGAGGAGCAACGGCTCGAGATCATCAAGGCGCTGTTTCGCGGCGCCCGCATCCTGATCCTCGACGAACCCACCTCGGTGCTCACCCCGCAGGAGACCGAGGGCCTGTTCGACGCCGTGCGCGCCATGGCCAAGGCGGGGGTTGGGATCGTGTTCATCAGCCATAAGCTCAACGAGGTGCGCGCCATCACCGACCGGGTCGCGGTCATGCGCCAGGGCGAGATGGTGGCCACCATCGCCAACGACGAGACCACCACAAATCGCGGGTTGGCCGAACTGATGTGCGGCCGCGAGCTCACGCCGCCCGTCAAGGAGACGACCGCGCCGGGGCCGCCGCTTCTGGTCCTCGACCGGGTGAGCGTGCGCGGCGGAACCGGGCGGCCGGTGCTGGCCGATCTATCGCTCGAGGTCCGGGGCGGCGAGATCCTGGGCATCGCCGGGGTCTCGGGCAACGGCCAGCGCGAGCTCGCCGAGTTGGTCGCCGGCGTGCTTCAGCCGAGCGCCGGCGCGATCCTCGTCGATGGGCGGCCGGTGACGCGGGCCGACCCCCAGACCATGCGCCGCCACGGCGTCGCCCATATCCCCGAGGACCGCATCGGCGCGGGGCTGTTCTCGGCGCTGCCGTTGAGCGATTCGATGATCCTGCCCTTGATCCGCGGGAAGCCCTTCAGCCGCTTCGGAATGCTCAGCCGCAAGGCGATCGACGCCTTCGTCACCGAGCAGATCGGGCGCTACGACATCAAGGCGACGGGGCCCGAGGTGCGCACCGGCACGCTCTCGGGCGGCAATCTCCAGAAGGCGCTGCTCGCGCGCGAACTCGCCGGCGATCCGCTGGTCGTGGTCGCCGCCCAGCCGACCCGGGGGCTCGACGTCTCGGCCCAGGAGTTCGTCCACCGCCGGTTCCTCGACCTCCGCGCGCGCGGCCGCGCGGTCGTGGTCATCAGCGAGGATCTCGAGGAATTGTTTCAGATCACCGACCGCATCGCCGTCATGTACGAGGGGCGGATCATCGGCATTCTGCCGACGCCCGAGGCGACGGTTTCGCGAATCGGTCTTCTGATGACCGGCATCGCCGAGGCCGCGTGATGCGCATCGCCCTCGAACAGCGCGAGCGCACCCCGACCTGGATGAACCTCGCCCTGCCGCTCGCCGCGGTGGCCGCGACCCTGGTGCTGTGCGGCGGGCTGATCGCGCTCGCCGGCGCCGACGTGATCGGGGCCTACGCCATTCTGTTCAAGAGCGCGCTCGGAAGCCGTTTCAGCCTGGCCGAGACCGTGGTCAAGGCGGCGCCGTTGATCTTCACCGGGCTCGCGGTCGCGGTCGCCTTCCGCGCCAAGTTCTGGAACATCGGCGCCGAGGGCCAGTTGCTGGCGGGCGCCATGGCGGCGGCCTATATCGGCGCCCTGACGACGGTGCCGGGCTGGACGCTGGTTCCCGGCATGCTCGTCGGCGGCGCGGTCGCGGGCGGGCTTTGGGCGCTTCTGCCGGCGATTCTCAAGCTGCGCTACAAGGTCGACGACGTGGTCGCGACGTTGATGCTCAACTTCATCATGTTCTATTCGATGATGGCGCTGGTCGACGGGCCGTGGAAGGACCCGTTGAGCGGCTATCCCGATTCGCCCGATATCATTCCCGCCGCCGAGTTTCCCATCCTGTTGGCGGGTACGCGGCTGCATCTCGGCGTGCTGCTCGCCTTTCTCGCCGCGCCCGCGATCTGGTTCCTGATGCGTCGCACGACGCTTGGCTTCGCGATCCGCGCGGTGGGCGAGAACCCGCTCGCGGCGCGCCACGGGGGCGTGCGCATCGGCCGCACGGTGATGCTGACGGCGATGGTCTCGGGCGGGCTCGCCGGGCTCGCGGGCGTCGGTGAGGTCGGCGGGCTGCATTTCCAGGTCATGGCCTCGCTCTCGCCGAGCTACGGCTACACCGGGATCGTGATCGCGATGCTCGCGCGGCTCAACCCGCTCGGCGTGGTGCCGGCGAGCCTGTTCTTCGCCATCGTCATGACCGGGGCCGAGGCAATGTCGCGCAAGACCGGCGTGCCGGTCTATCTCGCCGACGTGATCCAGGGAACGGCCTTGATCTGCATGATCGTCGCACTTCTGTTCACGAGCTACCGGCTGCGCCTGCGACGGGCGGAGAAGGGGGCGTAGAATGGACGAGATTTTCGACCAGATCGTCTCGGTGGGCTTCTTCGCCGCGCTCATCCGCATGGCGGCGCCGCTTCTGTTCGCGACCCTTGGCGAGATGTTTACCGAGCGCGCGGGCGTCCTCAACCTCGGGATCGAGGGGATCATGCTGCTGGGCGCCATGACCGGCTTCTCGGCGGCCTATTATTCGGGCGATCTCTGGGTCGGCATCGCGGCCGCCGCGGCGACCGGGGTTCTGTTCGGCGCGCTGATGGGCGTGCTCACCGTGAGCCTCGGGTTGAGCCAGCACGTCTCGGGCCTCGGGGTGACGCTTCTGTGCTCGGGACTCGCGTTCTTCTTCTACCGGCTGATCTTCGGCCAGCCCTCGCAGCCGCCCAACGTGGTTTCGTTCAAGACGGTCGCGGTGCCGTTTCTCTCGGACATTCCGGGGATCGGGCCGGTGCTGTTCGATCAATTCGCGCTGATCTACATCGCCTTCCTTCTGGTGCCGGTCGCGGCCTGGCTGCTTTATCGCACGCCCTGGGGGCTCGCGCTGCGGACCGTGGGCGAGAACCCGCAGGCCGCCGCTTCGGCGGGGGTGAGCGTCGTGGCGCTGCGCTATCAGGCGCTGATGCTTTCGGGGGCGCTGATGGGGGTGGCGGGCGCCTATCTCTCGCTCGCCCAGTTCAACGCCTTCACCTTCGGCGTGATCTCGGGGCGCGGCTGGGTCTGCATCGCGCTGGTGGTTCTCGGCCAGTGGGACCCATGGCGCTCGGCGGTGGCGGCGCTTTTGTTCGGCAGCGTGGACGCGCTCCAGCTTCGGCTCCAGTCGGGCGGCGTGATCGATCTGCCCTATGAGCTCTTCCTGATGATGCCCTTCGTCGTCACCATCATCGCCATGGCGGTGCTCGCGCGCACGGCGCGCGCCCCGGCGGCGCTGCTCGTGCCCTTCCGCAAGGAGGAACGATAACGATGATGATGGACCTGATCGTCCGCGACGCGACCCTCGCCGATGGCCGCCGGGGTCTCGATATCGGGATCGCGGACGGGCGGATCGCGGCGGTCGAGCCCCGCCTCGAGGCCGAGGCCGCGCGCGAGATCGACGCGGCCGGACAACTGGTCGCGCCGCCGTTCGTCGATTCCCATTTCCACATGGATTCGACCCTGAGCCTCGGCCAGCCGCGGCTCAACCAGTCGGGCACGCTGCTCGAGGGCATCGCGCTCTGGGGCGAGCTCAAGCCTCATCTCACCCAGGAGGCGATCGTCGAGCGCGCGCTCGCCTACTGCGACTGGGCGGTGGCGCGCGGGATTCTCGCGATCCGCAGCCATGTGGACGTTTGCGACCCACGGCTTCTCGCGGTCGATGCGCTGCTCGACGTCAAGCGTCGCGTCGCGCCCTATCTCGATCTCCAGCTCGTCGCCTTTCCCCAGGACGGGTATCTGCGCGCGCCCGGCGCGGTCGAGCTGCTGGCGCGTGCGCTCGATCGCGGCGTCGACGTGGTCGGCGGCATTCCCCATTTCGAGCGGACCATGGCCGACGGCGCGGCCTCGATCCGCGCGCTCTGCGAGATCGCCGCCGAGCGGGGCCTGCGCGTCGACATGCATTGCGACGAATCGGATGATCCCCATTCGCGCCATGTCGAGACGCTGGCCGCCGAAACCCATCGCCTCGGCCTTCGCGGGCGGGCGACGGGATCGCATCTCACGTCGATGCATTCGATGGACAACTACTACGTCAGCAAGCTGATCCCGCTGATCGCCGAGGCGGGGCTCTGCGTGATCGCCAACCCGCTCGTCAACATCACGCTTCAGGGCCGCCACGACAGCTATCCCAAGCGGCGCGGCCTGACCCGGGTGCCCGAGCTCATGGCCGCCGGGATCACGGTTGCCTTCGGCCAGGATTGCGTGATGGACCCATGGTACGGGCTCGGCTCGGGCGACATGCTCGAGGTCGCGCATATGGGCCTGCACGTCGCCCAGATGACCGGCCAGGACGCGATGCGCGCCTGCTTCGCCGCCGTGACCGTGAATGCGGCCTGCCTGATGGGGATCGAGGGATACGGCATCGCGCCGGGCTGCAACGGCGATCTCGTGGTGTTGCAGGCGGGTGATCCGGTCGAGGCCATTCGCTTGCGCGCGACCCGGCTTTACGTGGTGCGCCGGGGCCGCGTGATCGCCGAGGCCGCGCCCACGCGCTCGCGCCTCCACCTCGACGGCCGTCCCGAGGCGGTCGATTTCACGCGCCCCCTTCGCCCATCGTAACCTTCGCGAAAGCGCGCTACCCTAGTCTTTTCTTTTCCGCGCAAGCCAAGGTAGGGTAGGCGAGCCCATGACCGACAAACCGACGCGCGCGCCCAAGGCGTACCGGAACGAGGCGTTTCTCAACAGCCGCGACGGCCGGCCCTTGCGGATTCTCTCCGAATATCTCGAGCCCGCCTCGCGGTTCGCGCATTTCCATATCGAGGACACGATCGTCTTTCAAGGCTCGGCGCGGATTCCGCCGCGCGACGTCGCCGAGAAGCAGCTCGCCGAGGCGAAGGCGTCGGGCGGCGACCTGGCCGAGGCCGAGATGTGGCTCGGCATGTCGCGCTACTACGAGGACGCGCGCGCGCTCGCCCGGCGGCTCACCGAATGGTCGAAGGGGTTGAAGGACGGCAAGCGCCGCTTCGTCGTCTGCACCGGCGGTGGTCCCGGGATCATGGAGGCGGCCAATCGGGGCGCGTCGGAAGCCAAGGGGCTCAACGTCGGGCTCGCGATCTCGCTGCCGATCAACGAGTTCGCCAACGACTACGTGACCCACGAGCTCGCCTTCGAGTTCCACTATTTCTTCATGCGCAAGTTCTGGTTCACCTACCTCGCCAAGGCGATCGTCGTCTTCCCGGGCGGGTTCGGCACCTTCGACGAGTTGTTCGAGGTGCTGACCCTGGTCCAGACGCTCAAGATCAAGAAGCGCATGCCGATCGTTCTGTTCGGCGAGGAGTTCTGGCGCGACGTGATCGATTTCAAGGCGCTCGCGCGCTATGGCACCATTTCCAAGGACGATCTCGACCTGTTCTTTCGCACCGATTCGGTCGCCGACGCCTACGACTACATCACCCGCGAGCTGACCACCCATGCCCTCGAAAGCCCGGGCGAGGGGCTTTGATCCCGCCTTCCCGTTACTTGGTGCCGTAGACCCGGTCGCCGGCGTCGCCGAGTCCCGGGACGATGTAGCCGTGGTCGTTGAGGTGGTCGTCGACCGCGGCGGTGAAGACCGGCACGTCGGGGTGGTCGCGGGTGAAGGCCTCGATCCCCTCGGGCGCGGCGAGCAGGCAGACGAAGCGGATCTTGCGCGCATCGTCGCGCTTGAGCCGCGCGACCGCCGCGACCGCCGAGTTTCCGGTCGCCAGCATGGGGTCGACCACGACGATCTCGCGGCTCGCGAGCGCGTCGGGCACCTTGTAGTAGTACTCGACCGGCTGGAGCGTCTCGGGATCGCGGTAGAGCCCGATATGACCGACCCGCGCCGACGGCACTAGATCGAGCATCCCGTCGAGAATGCCGTTGCCCGCCCGCAGGATCGAGACCAGGCATAGTTTCTTGCCCCGGAGAAGCGGCGCCTCGATGGTCGCGAGCGGGGTTTCGATGGTCTCGGTGGTGAGCGGCAGATCGCGCAGCACCTCGTAGGCGAGCAGCAGGCTGATCTCGCGCAGCAGGCGGCGAAAATCGGCGGTTGGCGTCTCGCGTCTGCGCATCAGGGTCAGCTTGTGCTGGACCAGGGGGTGATCGACCACCGTGACGGGGTTTTGCGGGGGCATGGCGTGTTTGTCCTCTCTCTCCAGGGTCTCGAACGCCGGCCCGGGCGGCGCGTGCCCCCGGGATTAGGCGATTAGGCGCGCGCGGTCAATGCGCGCGTCGCCGGCCGCCACCCGGGGCGATTGCCGGGTCTCGCGCGGGACCGTAAACTCGGCCCGTGAGCGATCGGGCGACGAGCAACATGCGAACGGGGGACGACGCGGTCGCGGCGCTGCGCGCGGCGCTCGCCGAGGCCCGGGCGGCGGTCGTGTTCACCGGCGCCGGAATCAGCACCGAGGCGGGAATCCCCGACTATCGCAGCCCGGGCGGGATTTGGGACCGCTACCGGCCGGTCGATTTCGCCGACTTCCTGGCCTCCGACGAGATGCGCCGCGAGTTCTGGCGCCGCAAGTTCGCGACCCAGGGCGCGATCGACGACGCGATCCCGGGGCCCGGGCACCGGGCGGTCGCGGCCCTGATGCGGCGCGGGTTGGTCTCCTGGGTGATCACCCAGAACGTCGACGGCCTGCACCAGCGCGCCGGCGTGCCCGAGGCGCGGGTGATCGAGATCCACGGCAACACGACCTACGCGGTCTGCCTCGAATGCGGCCGGCGCCACGAGCTCGCGCCGATCCGCGCGGCGTTCGAGGCGCGGGGCGCGCTGCCGGTCTGCGTGGATTGCGGGGGGCTCGTGAAGACGGCCACGATCTCGTTCGGTCAGGCGATGCCCGTGGACGAGATGCGACGGGCGGAGGAGGCGGCCAAGGCTTGCGATCTGTTCCTGGCGATCGGCTCCTCGCTCCGGGTCTATCCGGCGGCGGAGCTGCCGGCGATCGCCAAGCGCGCAGGCGCGCGTCTCGTGATCGTGAACCGCGAGGCCACCGAGCTCGACCCGGCGGCCGATCTCGTTCTGCGCTGCGAGATCGGCCCGACGCTCGGGGCCGCGGTCGGACTGGACTGAGCGGCGTTGGTCCGGGCGGTTCCGGGTTAGTCGGCGATCACCGGCAGAAAGGCGAGGGTCTTATCGAGCCCCTTGCCGAAGTCGTGGCCGGCGGTCGTCCGGGCGCGAGGGCGCGGGGTGGCCCAGGCCGCCTCCGTGCCGTCGAGACGCTTGGTGGCGAGCGTCACGGGAGCGCCGTCCGTCGAGTCGAGCTTGACGAGGCTCGCGTGCGGCATGACGCCGGGCAGGAAGAAGCCGCGAAGGGCGCTGAGGCCCTTGCTCGACACGCCGGACACGGCCTGGTCGAGCGATCCGGCGCTGGCCGGGGCGAGGGGAGCGGCGAGCGTGATGACGCTGCCGAGCGCCACGGCGGTGGCCGTCCGAAGGATCCATGTGTTGGCTGTGCGGGTCATCGCTTGTCCGTCCGTTCAAATGTGGTTGCCGTTCGCGTGAGCCAATATTGATCCTCGGATCTTAATAATTGGTAAAAACGCAAGAATTACAATTATTTATACAAATCGTATTTGATAATCATTGAATAAGGAGAGAATTTTATCAAAGGATATTCGATAGATTATTTATCCTTATATTTTCATATCATTTTTTAAAAAGGTTGATCTCCGAAAAAAGACGCGCGCCGAGGCTTCGCGCCCGACCGCGAGCGGCTCTTGCGCGGCGCATGCCGCGACGAAAAACCCCGGCCGCGCCGAGGCGCGATCGGGGTCATCGTCGATCGAGCGATGAAGAAAGGCCCCGCCCGCCGGCGGGGGGCGGGTCAGCCTCCTCCGGGGGTCGCGGCCGCGAGGCCGAGGGCGTCGGTCGCGCCGCCACCGGCTTGCACGCGCGTGGTGCCGTCGGGGGTCGGCACGGCGGCGCAGCGCGGCATGCAGCTCAGCGTCGATTCGCTGCCCTGGCGATAGATCGTGACCTCGCGAACCGGGTTGGGAACCACGACCACCGGCGTCTGGATGATCTCGTTCCCCTTGTCGTCGAGGGCGAAGAGATTGGTCTCGCCCGGCGAGCGGCCGATCAGGAAGATCATGCGCGAGTTCTCGATCACCACGTCGGCGATGTCGGGATTGGCGACCATGACGACCTTGGCGTCGCGGGTGAGGCGGATGAGCTGCGACTTGTCGATCACCACATGCAGGGCGTCGGGCGGCGGCTCGGGCTGCGCGATCGCCACCGCCGGCTCGGGCGTCGGGATGTTGCTCGCCTGGGCGAGCGCGTTGCGCAGCCCCTCGGTGTCGCCGGCGCGGAAGTAGCGTCCGCCGGTCGCCTCGGCGATGCACTGGAGCTCCTTGCGCTCTTCGGGCTTGACGTCGTAGCCGACCACGTGGATGCGGACCTTGATGTCGCGGCTCGCGAGCTCGGCGGCCACCGCGCAAGGATCGGGCGGGCAGGTCGCGACGCCGTCCGAGATCAGAACGATGTTGTTGTCGTCGTTGGGGTCGGTGAACTGCTTGGCCGCCATTTCGAGCGACTTCGCGATCGGCGTCTTGCCCTTGGGCACCACCGATCGGAGCTGCCGTTTCCAACTCGCCGGATCGCCCGTGCCGATGGGCGACAGAAGGGTGATGTCGTTGCAGTCGGCCTTGCGCTTGTGGCCGTACGAGACGAGACCGACCCGCATGTCGCCCGGCACGTTGCCGAGAAGATCGCCCAGCAGCCTTTGCGCCAGATCGATCTTGGGCACGCCGTCGACGCGGCCCCACATCGAGTTGGAGCCGTCGAGGATGAAGATCGTGTTGGTTCTGGCCATGACGGCATGGGTCTGCGCCACGACGAGAGCGAGGCCCAGGCCGACCATGCTCAGGAACTTTGCGTTCATCGCGACCTCCTGTTGGATCATGCCCGGCGGCGCGGGAAGCGGCCATGCGCCGGTCGAGCCCTTCCGGCATACAGGAAGCGCGTTAATGAACCCTGAAACGTGAACGAATTATTTCCCCGCCCCAATCGACGCGCGCCTCGCCGCGCGGTCGCTCGAAGGTCGAGCGTGACGGGAATCCGGCGGAAAACGTCGCCGCGAAAGAAAACCTCTCGGCGCCGATCCCTTCGGCGCGCGCGAACGCGTCTTCTATCTTCGCCGCCCCCGGGGCGGGGGCGAAGCCCGCTACTTGTGGCCCTGAAGGGACCTTGCGGCGGACTGGCGAGCGGCCGTCTCGGCGTGGCCTCGCGCCCCTTCGGGGGCGGTCCGCGATTGCCGACCATGACGTCCCGCGACGCCGCCGTAAGCCGACCGACCGGCGATCGCGGCGCCCGACGAGGAGGCCGCGACGACGGTGTGCTTCCCGGGTTTTGTCTTCATCGTTTACTTCCGTTCCGGTGGAGCCCTAGTTCGATCCGGTCCGGGTCTCGATAGAACCCCCGCAATCAACGCCGATCGGTCCCAAGCAAAACCTTTGCCCCTACTCTCGGCGTCTACCGAATCAAAACGTTACGCCTGTTCTCGGACCATTGAAAAGAAAATTTATGAAAATTTTGGGTATATTTTCCGATCTTTTTCGCGGGCCTTCGGTCAGACGCCGGCGAGCAGGGCGCCGGCGCCGGCGCAAAACACCACCACCGACCAGGGCGGCAACCGGCGAAACCCGAGCAGAACGAAGGCCGCGCCCGCCAGCGCGATATCGGCCGGCGCGCGGATTCCCCCCGTCCAGATCGGATCGTAAAGCGCGGCGGCGAGCAGGCCGACGACCGCCGCGTTGATCCCCTGCATGGCCGCACGCATGCCCGTGCGCCGGCGCAGCGCGTCCTAGAACGGCATCGCGCCGAGCACCAGCAGGAACGAGGGCAGGAACACGGCGACCAGGCAGAGAAACCCCATCGGCCAGCCGCCGAGGCGGGGGTCCATGATCGCCCCGAGATAGGCCGAGAAGGCGAGAAGCGGCCCGGGGACCGCCTGGGCCGCGCCATAGCCCGCGAGGAAGCCGTCGTTATCGATCCAGCCGGGCGGGACCACCTGGGCCTGGAGCAGCGGCAGGATCACGTGGCCGCCGCCGAACAGGAGCGAGCCCGAGCGGTAGAAGCTGTCGAACAGCAAGACGCCGAGCACTCCGCTCGCGCCGGCGGCGAGCGGCAGGCCCGCCAGCAACAGGGCGAAAACGACGAGAAGCCAGCCGCCCGCGCGCCGCCCGACGGCGAGCGACAAGGGGCGGGGCGAGCCCGGAGCGTCGACGCGAAAGGCGAAGCCGCCGACCAGCGCCCCGAGCGCGATCGAGGCGATCTGGCCGGCCGGCCCGGAGATTGCGAGCACCACGAGCGTGGCGGCCACGGCCAGGGTCGCCCGGGGGACGTCGGGACACAGGGTTCGCGCCATGCCCCAGGTCGCGCGCGCGACCACGGCGACGGTGACCACGCGCAGTCCCGCGAGCCAGCCGGCGGCGTTCGCGCCCGCGAACCGCTCGACGCCGGCGGCGAACAGGATCAGCGCGATTGCCGAGGGAAGCGTGAAGCCGGCCCAGGCGGCGAGTGCGCCCGCGAATCCGGCGCGCGAGGCGCCGACCGCGATACCGACCTGGCTGCTCGCGGGGCCGGGCAGGAACTGGCTAAGCGCGACCAGATCGCCGAAGCCCTGCTCGTCGAGCCAGCGCTTGCGCAGGACGAAGGCGTCGCGGAAATAACCGAGATGCGCGACCGGCCCGCCGAACGACGTCAGGCCGAGGCGCAAGAACACCGCTAAAACCTCCCAGACCGAGGACCGCTCGGCCGGGGACCGTTGGGTCGCTTCGTTCATGCCGGCTTCCACCACCCCATGCCCCAGGGCTAGCAGGAGCGAAAGGGCGCGGCAAGCGTCGGCTCAAGCTCAATAGGTCGGCGGCAGACGGCCCTCGGGGTGCTTGCGGCTCATGCGCTCGATGGTCTTTTTGGCGTCGAGCGCGTCGTCGCCGGGTTTTTGGGTGAGCGTGATCGTCAGGATCGCGCGCGCCTGAAGCCAGGCCGAGCGCGAGGGGCGCATGAGGCCATGCGGCGGGTAACGGGTCGCGCCCAACGGCTGACCGAGATAGTAGTCCGGGAAGCGGGGCGTGTCGTCGTAGCTCACGACCTCGATCTCGACCCGCCGATCGTCGATGCGGAAGGCTTCGAACCCCTCGGCGCGCGCCAGCTCGGCGGCGCGCCAGGTCGCGAGGTCGAGGGCCAGCGCCCGCGCCCAGTCCGCGTCGCCCTTGCGTAGCTCGCGATCGAGCGCGGTCCGCAGGCTCGGGGTGGCATAGGTGATCTCGTAGCGGCCGGCGCCGATCGCCTCCTCGGTATAGCCGTAATCGACCCCCGGGCTCAGCGGCGACATCAGGGGCGGGTTGGGGCCGGTCGCGCAGGCGGCAAGGCCCGCGACGAGAGCCAGCGCCAGGATCGACCGGGCGAACAAGCGGCGCATGCGGGATGCGAATTCCGTCATTTTGCAAAGCCGACGGGGGCGATGGGCGCGACCGTCGCTTTCATAAGAATGCCAGATTTCGCGGCCGCCCGCCAGGATCATCGGTCCACGTGACAGCATCCGGCCGCGCGCTTAGACTCGATCCGAAAATCCCACGACGGGGAGGAGAAGAAATGGCGCGCATCCCGACGATCGTAAGCACGGCCGTCTTGTCGGCCCTGGTCATGGCGGGCGCCGCGCGCGCCCAGATCGATCCCCGGCAGGCGTATCGCTGCGAGCGCGCCTATGGCGACCGCGACTTCGCCTCGGCGCGGGTGCTGTGCCGGCCGCTCGCCGAGGACGGGCTCGCCGACGCTCAATTCGTTCTTGGCCGGATGTACCAGAACGGCGAGGGCGTTTCGCGCGACGCGCGCCGGGCGGCCGAGTGGTATCGCCGCGCGGCCGAGCAAGGGCACGCCGACGCGCGGTTCGACCTCGGCATGATGTATCGCTACGGGATCGGCGTGACCCGCGATCCGGTCGAGGCCTACGCCTGGTTCGAGCTCGCCGACCGGGCCGGCAACGCCGAGGCCGCGCGGGCGCGCGATTTGATCGCCCAGCGCTTGACCAGGACCCAGCTCGCCGCCGCGCGCGAGCGCGCCCGCCGGCGTCTCGCCCAGACATCGGTGCCCGCGCCCCAGCCGGCGCCCAAATGGACGCCGCCACCGGGGCCCGCCCTGATCGCCGACGTTCAGCGCGGCCTCGCCCGGTTGGGCTACGACCCGGGACCCGCCGACGGCGTCGCCGGCGAGAAGACCCGGCGCGCGATCCGCCGTTTCCAGACGCGCGTCGGGCTGGCGGCCGACGGCGTGGCGTCGTCCGCGCTCAAGGCCGCGATCGACCGCGAGATCAACCGGCAAGCCGCCGCCGAAACCGCGCCGCCGCCCCAGACCGCCGCCGCGTCGCCGCCGGGCGCGGGGGCGAGCGCGAACGAGGTACGCACCCAGGCCCTGGTCGACGCGCTTCGCCGGGCGACCGACCAGGCCGAGCGCGACCGCGACGCCTCGCCGGCGCTGATCGCGACCCTTCGCGATCTGATCCGGCGCTATGACTGGCCCTGGCGGGTGGTGGTGTTCGACGACGACTTCGGCGACGGCGAGCTTGCCCGGAATCCCGCCTGGCGCGTGGTCTCGGGTGATTTCCGCGCCTTCGCCGGGCGCGGCATGCGAACGCGCTTCAGCCCGCCGGCCCCGCGTGGGACGACATCGGGCGGGACGACCGCGAACGAACGCGGCGCGCAAGGCGATCCGGCGGCCCAGATCCTGGGCGCCATCCTCGGCGGAATCGTCGGCGGGGCCAAGCGCGACGACGGCGGGGCGGGCGCGGCCCCGGCGACGCTCGCGCGCGCCGCCGAGATCCATGTCCCGGCGGCGATCTCGAACGCCTTCGCCCTGGTGGTCGACGTCACCGTTCTCGACGCCGCGCAAGGCGGCTCGCTGCGCTTCGGCCCCTATCGCAAGACCGGACGCGCCGCCGGCTACCGGATCGACCTGACGCCGGGGGCGCGCTCGACGATCGAGATTTTGCGGGTTTCCAGCGGGCGCTCGGCGGTGATCGACCGGCGTGTCCTCAAGACCCGTCTCGACGACGGCCGCCGCCATCGGATCGAGTGGCGGCACGGGCGCGACGGGGATATGGTCGTGCTGGTCGATGGCGTCGAGGCGCTCCGCACGGTCGACCGCCGTTTCGGCGACCGTTTCGCGGGCTTCGACCTGGTCAACCGGGGCGGCGACTACATGATCGGGCGCGTCGCCTTGTTCGGCGCGGGCTCGTAGGAACGCTCGGCGGGCGGTCAGTCGCCGCCCACGCCCTTCGGCTTCCAGGCGCGCAGCCGCGCCTTGGCGGCGGCGATCTGGGCGGGCGTCATGCTCCGCGCGAGCGCCTTCTGCGCCTCGGCCGAGAAGGAATCTCCCTGGCGCGCCGCGAGCGCATGCCAGAAATAGGCCGCGACCGGGTCGCGCCGCACGCCCTCGCCCCGGGCATAGAGGTAGCCGAGCATATACTGGGCCTCGCTGTCGCCGGCCTGGGCGAGCGGCAGGGATTCGGCGAAGGTGGTCGCGTACTCGCCCTGGTCGTAGGCCTCGACCGCGGCGGCGAAATCGGCGCGCGCGGGCGCGGCCCCGGTGAGTGGCGGGACGAGCGCGGCGAGCAGAACGAGGGCTGCGGATGGGCGGGCCATGTTCGTCAAGATATTCCGCTCTCGGGCGACGACCAGTCCAGCCGATCCCGGAGGCCCCGCCTTACCCATCGATATTAGATCGAGTACCGATAATCGCGGCATCATAAGCGTTTCTTATTATGGTGTTGCTCAAATCTAATTTGCCTGGTCTCGCGATCTCGGCGAGCCTCGGTTCCGGGTCGCGACGGATGTGCGATCGCGTCCGAGGACCGGATCGGGTAGGAACGGCATGACAAGCGAGGCGACGCGGGACGAGATGCGCGCGGCGGCGAAGGCGGCGGTCGACCGCCTCGAGGGCGAAAGCAATCTTTCGCCCCGGCGCGCCGCTTGGCGGGAGACGCGGCTCGACGCGGCGAGCCGCGCGCTCCTCGACGAGGATGCTCGCTATTTTCTTCATCAGTCGCTGTCGAGCCCCTGCCTCGACGTGGTCAAGCGGGTCGAGGGGATCTGGATCGAGGACGCGGCGGGCCGGCGCTACATGGATTTCCACGGCAACGGCGTTCATCACATCGGCCATGCCCATCCGAGGTTGATCGCCGCGCTCCGTGACCAACTCGAAACCCTGCCCTTCGCGCCTCGCCGCTTCACTTGCGAGCCGGCGGTGGCGCTCGCCCGCAAGCTCGCCGAAATCGCGCCCGGTTCGTTGTCCAGGGTGCTGTTCGCGCCCTCGGGCTCGGATGCGATCGAGATCGCGCTCAAGCTCGCGCGCGCGGCGACCGGGCGGTTCAAGACCGTTTCCTTCTGGGATTCGTTCCACGGCGCGGGCTTCGCGGGCGCGAGCATCGGCGGCGAGGCGACCTTCCGCTCGGGTCCCATCGGTCCGCTCCTGACCGGGACCGAGCATGTCGCGCCGTTTGCCTGCTATCGCTGCCCCTACGGCCATCCGGACATCGACGGCCAGCCCGATCTCGACCGCTGCCGGATGGCTTGCGCCGATTATCTCCGTTACGTGCTCGAGAAGGAGGGCGACGTCGCCGCCGTGATCGCCGAGCCGGTGCGCTCGGTCCCCTACGTTCCACCGCCCGAGTACTGGCGCGCGGTGCGTCGGGCCTGCGACGAGACCGGCGCGCTGCTGATCTTCGACGAGATCCCCGCCGGCCTCGGCAAGACCGGACGCATGTTCGTCTGCGAGCATTTCGACGTGGTTCCCGACATCCTGGTGCTCGGCAAGGCGCTCGGCGGCGGGGCGCTTCCTCTCGCGGCCGTGATCGCGCGGGACGATCTAAATCTTGCCCCGGATCGGGCAATCGGCCACTATACACATGAAAAAAACCCGCTCCTTTGCCGGGCGGCGCTCGCCACCATCGAGATCATCGAGGACGAGGGCCTGGTCGAAAACGCGCGTATTCAGGGGGCGCGCGCGCTTGGGCGTCTCCGCGAGATGAAGCGACGGTGTCGGCTGATCGGCGACGTGCGAGGGATCGGGCTCCTGATGGGGATCGAGGTGGTGGCCGACCGGGCGGCCAAGACGCCGGACGTCGTCGCCGCGGAGTCGGTGCTGTACCGCGCGCTCGACCGGGGGCTAAGCTTCAAGCTCACCATGGGCAACGTGATCACGTTGGCTCCGCCGCTCGTCATCGGGGCCGACGAGATCGACGCCGCGCTCGATATCCTCGAGGATTGTCTCGTGGCGGAGGCGAACGCGTCCGCGCGGTCGGGGTCGCATCGGCGCGGCGCGGCGAAAGGGAAGATGGGTGGAAAGGCCCTCGCGGGGCACCGGAAAAAGAGGGAAGAAAAGAAAAAGGAAACGCCGTGAAACGAATCGCGATTTTCGCCAAGACCAAGGAGCTCGAAGCCCAGATCGACGCATTCTGCGACACCGTCGATCAGGGGGCGATGGCATTCGGCCTCGGGATCAAGTTCTATATCGCCGGCGATCGCAAGGCGTTCGATGACAAGCTGCGCCAGGTCAACGATCTCGAGAGTCGCGGCGACGGCCTGCGCCGCTCGATCGAGCGGCGGCTTTACAGTCAGACGCTGATCCCCGACGCTCGGGGCGACGTGCTCGGCCTGCTCGAGAACATGGATCAGATCCTCAACATGTGCGAGGGCGCCATGTGGCAGTTCGCGATCGAGAAGCCCGAGATTCCCGAGCAGTTTCACATCGACTTCATCAATCTTCTCGATGCTTCGGTCGAATCGGCCGATTCGCTGGTTTCGGCCGCGCGCGCCTTCTTCCGCGACCACGACGCGGTGCCCGATCATATGCACAAGGTTCTGTTCTTCGAGAAGGAGGCCGACAAGATCTCGACCCGGCTCAAGATGGCGATCTTCGACGGCGACATGGACTTGAGCCGCAAGAACCAGCTTCGGCGTTTCGTCGAGCATATCGACGACATCGCCGATATCGCGGAGGACGTGGCCGACCGGCTCGCGATCTACACGATCAAGCGTTCGGTCTGAGCGGCGCTCGCGGGACGCGCGGATCATGGAGGCGGCGGCGCTCCTGTTTTTGACCAGCGGTCTGTTCCTGGGCTGGTCGCTGGGCGCGAACGACGCGGCGAACGTGTTCGGCACCGCGGTCGGCACGCGCATGCTGCGCTTCGCCACCGCGGCGACGATCTGCAGCCTGTTCGTCATTCTGGGCGCGGTGGCCGGCGGGACCGGCGCGTCGCACACGCTGGGCAAGCTGGGGGCGGTGAACGCCATACCGGGCGCGTTCATGGTCGCGCTCTCGGCCGCGCTGACGGTCTATCTGATGGTCAAGACCGGGCTGCCGGTTTCGACCACCCAGGCGATCGTCGGCGCGATCGTGGGGTGGAACATGTTTTCCGGCTCGCCCACCGACACCGATACATTGCTCGTCCTGGTTTCGACCTGGGTGATCGGCCCGACGCTCGCCGCGGTGCTCGCGGGCGGCCTGTATTGGACCCTGAAGGCGCTTCTGCGCCGGGCCAAGCTTCATCTCTTGCGGCTCGACGCCTACACTCGAACCGGGCTGATCCTCGCCGGCGCCTTCGGCGCCTACAGCCTGGGCGCCAACAACATCGCCAACGTCATGGGCGTGTTCGTGCCGGTTTCGCCGTTCACGCCGTTCACCGTCGCCGGTCTGTGGACGGTGTCCTCGACCCAGCAGCTTTTCCTTCTCGGCGGCCTGGCCATCACCGCCGGCGTCATCACCTATTCCAAAAGGATGATGCTGACGGTCGGGCGCGACCTGATGCCGATGTCGCCGGTGGCGGCCTTCGTGGTCGTGGTCGCGCATTCGCTCGTGTTGTTCCTGTTCGCCTCGCAGGGTCTCGAGACGCTTCTGGCCAACGCCGGCTTGCCGACCATTCCGCTGGTGCCGGTGTCGAGCTCGCAGGCGGTGATCGGCGCCGTGATCGGGATCGGCCTCGTGCAGGGCGGGCGGCGCATCCGCTACAAGCTACTCGCGGGGATCGCGGGCGGCTGGATCGCGACGCCGGTCATCGCCGGCCTCGTGTCGTTCGTGGCGCTGTTCTTCCTGCAAAACGTGTTCAATCTGGAGGTCTATCGGCCCAAGACCTACGAGCTGACCGACGCGGTTCTCGAACGCGCCGTGGCCGAAGGCATCGACGTGACGGCGGTGCGCGGCCTCGATGGCGAGCGGTTCGATTCGACGCGCGCGATCGCCGCCGCGATCGAGCAACGCGCCGCCCCGCCGGCCAAGACGATGATCCGTCTTCTGGAGCTTGCCGAGGTCGTTCCGTTGCGCGTCGATCTGCGCAAGCTCGCGGGGCTCGACGGCGGGCTCCTGAGCGCCGAGCAGCGGGCGGCGCTCGACCGACTCGACGGACG
>Ga0114931_10000730_pt1 | contig 40948 bp, 38 predicted proteins | sample 2SBtaG_FD_89579 | JGI IMG/M metagenome (GOLD analysis project Ga0114931, IMG submission 89579) | Deep subsurface microbial communities from Kolumbo volcano to uncover new lineages of life (NeLLi) - 2SBTROV14_V59a metaG | ecosystem: Environmental > Aquatic > Marine > Volcanic | place: Kolumbo... | reverse complement strand
TGGCGTCTACTACTGGCGCGTCACAGCCCACGATGGCCTTGTATTTGGCCCCGCTTCTGCCGTGAGAAAATTTACCGTCGACAACATCGATCCGAACATAGACTCAGCCACTTTGACAAATCCGATTCCCATTTTTGCACCCGATTGGTACAATCAATTGACGACTTCGACGGTCGACCTGGTTGTTCAATACGATGAAAGCAACGCGCAGACGGCGACGTTCGACCTGGGAACTCTAGGTACCCAACAAGTCGCCATTGCCAGCGGTCTTGACCAGACGACGCAAGTTCAGATCACGATAAATGGTGCCGCTGATGGTGCTTACCCGCTGACGGCTACCATTCTGGATAGTGCTGGCAACTCGGCGGCCATCAATTCAAATATTTCACTAGACGCCAGCCCTCCGACTGGCACAAACGCCACCTCCCCTGCGACGAGTCAGACATTATTGTTTACAGTTGATTGGAACGGCAGCGGGTCTGACGGCTCCGGTTCGGGGCTTTCGGGTTCGTATGATGTCCAGTTTCAGGTAGACGGTGGTGTCTGGACGCCCTGGTTGACCAACTTCCAGGGAACCTCCTCGGCATTCGTAGGCGAGCAAGGTAAGACATACGGATTTGAGGCGGCAGCATATGATAATGTGGGTAATATTGAAACCCTGGTCGACCTGGCGGAGACGGTCACAGCCGTAGATACCGTGACGGATGTTGTCGCGCCGGGCGCTCCGCTGAACCTCGTGGCGAATGCATCGAACCCAAGTCCGTGGCAGGGCAATCCTCTTTTCTCGGTTAGTTGGCAAAACCCAAGTGATGAGACTGGCATTGCGCGCGCTTTTTTCAAACTTGGCGCCGCACCAACCTCAAATACCGACACGTCTGGTTCTGTAGTTGGAGCTACGACGATGATTGTGCAAGCCACGCAAGAGAACGGTCAGGGACTTTTTGTTTGGCTGGCGGATGGTGTGGGCAACACTGACTTCAACAACAACGCCATGGTGCAGCTCAGGTATGATGCCACGCCTCCGACAGGCGCTGTCGCAAGCTCCCCCGCGGTCAGTAGCGCCCCAATGTTTCCGGTTTCCTGGGGGGGGACCGGTGATGACGGAGCTGGGTCCGGATTGGCGGGTATTTACGATATTAAGGTACAGGTGAATGGTGCCGCGTTTTCGGATTGGTTAACGAATTTTACGGGCACGTCGGCTAATTATCCTGGCGAACATGGAAGTACGTACGGATTCGAAGTGGCTGCACATGATGTGGCAGGCAATGTCGAGGCTTTCATGCTGGCAGCCGAATCGCAAACCATAGTCGATACCACCGCCGATGACGTTACACCTCCCGGACCAGCCCTCAGTTTGTTGGCTAATGGCAGCAACCCGAGTGCCTGGCAGAGTACAGAAAATTTTATGATTTCCTGGCAGGAGCCTTTGGACCAGAGCGGTATCGCGGCGGCGCTGTATAAGCTGGGCGCTGCCCCTGCCTCCGATTTTGATACGACCGCGTCTGTTCAGGGGGGCACCTCCATTCAAGTATCCGTAAGTCAGCCGGATGGCCAGGATTTTTACGTTTGGTTTCAGGACTCGAAGGGGAACGTTGATTTCCGGAATGCTGTCAGCGTGCGTCTAAAATACGATGACGCGCCTCCCGAGATATTTGAAATGGACCTGCAGAATGTCGATTTCCTGCCAAACTGGTACCGGCAGAGTAATTCCCCTATCGTCCAGGTTATCATCGAATACACCGAGAGACACGCCAGTCAAGTCACCTTGAGCTCTACGACACTTGACACGACTATCGATATTCAGAATGTGCTCAGTGGTAAGGATGTCCCGGTAGCCTTTAATCTTGACGTGCAAAACAAGATCGATGGCATGTACGGACTAAAGTTCACGGTTGCTGACAGTGCAGGAACATCGGACGCAGATTCAATAGAGTTCCGTCTGGATAATACGGCCCCAACGGGTACGTCGACGACTTCGCCTGACACAAGTCAAACACCATCGTTTACGGTCAGCTGGGACGGCACAGGTTCAGATGGCCCCGGGTCTGGTTTGTCCGGTGTGTATGATGTTCGCTTTCGTGAAGGCGGCGGTGCCTGGCAGGATTGGCTCACAAATTTCGCGGGAACATCGTCCGATTTTCCCGGAGAAGAAGGGTCAACTTATGACTTCGAAGTCGTGGCCTATGATAACGTGGGCAATGTTGAAGCGTTTCTACAAATAGCTGAATCCTCGACGGTGGTAGCAGAAGATAATTCGTTTGTGACGATTCAACATACGCAACAATTTGTTGTGGATGAAGGGCAGGATGCCACCTTTGAGATCGATGTGCAGGCGACCAATCCGGTTACAGAGGCGAAACTGTTCTATCGCCGCAGCGATGCGCTTGATTTCACAGAAATGGTAATGACAAATTCAGCTGGCACGGCCTATCAAGTGACCCTGCCGGCCAGCGAATTCGGAATGTTCGGGGTGAACTATTTTTTCCGGGTTGGAGATGGCAATGGCTTCACGTTTTTGCCAACCACCTGGCAAACGCTGCCATTTCATTTGGCTGTTCGAGTCATGGGCGGAGCAGACAATTCTGGTCTCGTGAGAACACAATCACAGCCTGCCGGCATGACAGCCTCAGCTTTCAGAATGATATCCGTGCCCCTGAATCTCAGCAATGGCGATCCTAAAAGTGTTCTGGAAGATGACCTGGGGCCATACGACGCAAGCAAGTGGCGCCTGTTTCAATTCGATAGTGCCACAGACCAGTACAACGAATTTCCAAACGTAAGTAATTTTGATCCGACGCGCGCCCTGTGGTTGATCATACGAGCCCCGAATCTGACCCTTGACTCTGGCGTTGGTTCGACCGTGCCCACTAACCAGCCGTTTGAAATCACTCTCAATCAGGGCTGGAATGACGTCGGGATGCCATTTACATTTCCGGTGAGTTCCAGTAATGTGCAAGTTGTGAGCGGAGATTCAAGCACCGTCGTCGGTCCTTATACCTACGGGAGCCAGGGTTGGATCGTGCCTGATAATGTCAATAGTCTCCTCCCCTGGGAAGGGTACTCTTTCTTTAGCGAACAGGCAGGCGCCAGAATTGCCATAGCACCAACACTGACGCCAGGCTCCTTGACGAAAACTTTGTCGTTGACTTCAGGCGTGGAACCGGACTGGGTGATTCGGGTTCACGCTGCAAATGCTGTCTTGAGTGACCAGAGTGGGGCACTTGGCGTCGCGGCGGATGCGTCAGAGGAGCGCGACCTGCACGATTATCTCGAACCCCCGTTCATCAGCGATTTCGTGTCCGTCCGTTTTCCCCATGACGACTGGGAGCGGCTTGCAGGACGATATAAGACTGACTTCCGGCCACCTTTCACCGATGGCACTGTATGGTCTTTCGACGTCGCGACCAGCATGAAAGACACCCCCATTACCCTAACTTTCACGGAATTGGAATCCATGCCGCCGCACTTGGAAGCGATTCTGCTGGACAAATCCACGTTGCGGAAAACAGATCTTCGAAAAACCTCTGAGGTGCGTTTTACACCGAAGCAGGATCACCTTGAGCGTCAATTCGACCTTGTTGTCGGCACTAGCGATTACGTCAAGAAGTCTGAGACTCTGGCGAATCTTGTGCCGGAAGTGCCATCTCTGCTGCCAAATTACCCCAATCCGTTCAACGCAGGTACGACGGTGACATATCATGTGGCGCAGGAAGGCCCGGTTTCGGTGACTGTGCACAACATTCTCGGTCAACGAGTGGCCACCCTGGTTCAGGAACGGCAGGATGTGGGTGTTTACGAAGTGAAATGGAATGGGACGGACGACTTCAATCGGAGCGTCGGAACAGGCGTCTATTTCTTGCAGCTCAGAGCAGGCAAATTTCACCAGACAAGAAAGATACTGTTGGTCAAATAGTGTCAAATGACCAACTGAATATTGTCCATATTTTATTAGGATAACGATATGAAGCTACGAAAAATATTGATGTTCGCGACGGCTCTCTTACTGGTAACGGCTGCGACATCTCAGGCACAGGATGAGGCTTTGCAAAAACTTGTGCATGGGAAGAAATTCTTCTGGGAAGCCAAATTTGATGAGGCGCTGAAGTCTCTCAAGGAAGTTCTCGCCGTACCTGAGGCCAAGACCGAATACCTTTTTGAGGCCTACCTTTATTCAGGATTTGTCTTGCTGCGGCAAAATGCCTCCAGTACCGAGGTACGTGACGCGTTCTCAAAAGCCATTACATTAGATCCCAGGCGACAACTCGACAGAATGGTGATACCACCGGACTTGACAGAGCCGTTTGATGAAGTAAAAAATGAGTTGGTTGGCTGCCTGTACATTACGTCGAAACCGGAAGAGGTCGACCTTGTGGGGGTGAAAGGTGATAGTATTCTGTTTGACGAAACGACACCGCTTCTCATTTGTGACCTGGTGTCAAGGTCTTACCAATTGCTCCTCACTGAAGACGGCTATGAACAACAGTTCATCCCGCTAGAACTTACTCCAGGAAAAACCGACACGCTGCATGTCAGCCTAAACAAAACATATGCATCCGGTGGTGGCAAGAAGGGGTTGAAATGGATCGTGAGAGGTGGAATCTTGGCAGCGGCGGGTGCGGTGCTCTACAAAACGGTGATCGACAGCGGCACCCGGGCAGACAATTTACCGGTACCGCCGTCGCATCCGGCAACCCGGTAGCCTGGTGCCGCAGGCCTAGTCATTTCGATTAAAAGTAAACGAAACGTATTTTGTCTCGCCTTTCTTAATTTCCACAATCACATCTCTGGGGATAGTGGAGAAGCCATCGCGTTTGACCTCGATTGTATGTGGGCCGACCGAGAGTTTTAATTCGAGGGGCGTTGTGTTGTGTTTTTCATGCCAAATCTTGCCGTCCACATAAACATACCCAAAGCCATATTGTGCTGCATTTCTCAGAGAAACGGCGACCTTGCCGAGTTCTTCCTGTGTGAAGTCATGTCTGACTCGTAGAACCTGTCCAATTTTAAGATCTACTTCTTGCTCAAAAACCAGTCCGAGGTTGGAGTTCACCAGTCTAATCGCATGCTTGCCGTATTTGAGTGAAACACGGCTTGGTGTGGTACCACCCTGTAACTCACCGTCTACGTAAACTTTGTCTGCAATCGGAACGGCATCGATGAGAACGGTGCCAAAAATGGCCTGCTTGGACTTGAGATCAAAGATCATGGTCGGCGTCTTTTGCTGCACTGTCAGTTGCCGCGTCTCAGACGTGTAGCCTTCCTTCGATACTTTGACGGTGAATTTCCGATTGATGTCCAGTTCATTGACTTCAAGTTTGCCGCGCCGATCCGTTTTGCCGATAAAGCTGTTGTCGAGAAAAATGTTGGCCTCAACCGGTCGGTCATTCGATTTTATGTAAAATTCTACGGTTGACGTGCTGAGCTTGCTTGACACAGGCTGTGGCTTCGGCGGCGCTTTGACGATGTCTCGGCTACGGGTCTTTTTGGTGGCAGCTCTGGGTTTCTCTGTTTTTGCAGCAAGATTCTTGCTGGGGCTGTTGGTCTTCTTAGTCATCGGCTTAGGAATCGGCGCACTCGCTGCCGGTTCCGGAAGCGACTCAGCTTTGCGGGCAGCGGTGGAGATGTCAAGTTCTGGGCCCTTACTCTTTGGTGCAGCCGGCGCTTGATTCAAGCCGGTGGCTGCTTGCTTGGTGCCCGAATTCTTTGGTTCGGTAGACTTCTTAGTTGAGTTCACTTTTGCCGACTCATGCTCTACTCCTGTCTCGTCCGGGCCCTTGTCATTTGTGGATGGGGCGGCAACCGCCTGAAACTGAGGTGTGTGCCTCGCTGAATTGGCACTGGAGCCCAGAAAGGGCAGGGGGACGTAATTGGTGACGAACAAAATCAAGACAACCAGGAAGAGAGCCCCAACTCCAGAGAAAGCAAATTTGCTACTCAAGATGGAGTTTCTGTGGTGCCGTTCTGTTTTTTGTGCATTCTTGTTCGATGACGCGGCTTCGATAAAGGCTACATCATCGAAATACTTGTCGCTTTTCTCGGCCTCTACCGCGAGACTGATGTTTTCATTCTCTCGTGGGCTGAACTGTGGATCCGGCAGATGTTTCCCTTTGATATCCTCAAATGCCTTAAGACATTCTTTCAGGTTTTGAAATCGAAGTTCACGGTTTGTATTGACCGAGGTAGATATGATCGTATCGAGCTCGGTCGGAAGCTGCAAAGCGGCTAAATCTATGGGTTCAAGCATACCATTGAGATGCTGATTTTGAATAGCTGAAACAGTGTCACCGTTAAACGGGTGCCTACCTTTCAAAAGTTCATACAGAATCAAACCCAGTGAATAGATGTCGGCCCTTCCGTCGACATTGTCCGCGTTCTTGTAATACTCTGGAGAGACATACTGGACCAGACGGCGTGCATCTTCCGTGTGAGTCTGAAAGATGGTTGGGATAAACCAGTTGAGGCCAAAATCCGCGATCTTGATAGCCCCGTCAGGCTTGATGAAAATATTATCGGGATTCAAAAAACCGTGCACCAGACCATGTAAATGAGCATATCTCAGGGCCTTGCCGGCCACGAGAAAGATCTCAACCAGGTCTTCAAGCGACAACGAAAACGTCTCACGAATCATTTCCCGTAGAGGCCTGAGATCGTTGAATTCCTCTGCGATGTAGTAGAACCCCTCCCGGGCATCGTTTCCAAAGTCTAAAACTCTAAAGATGCTGGGGTGGTTGAGGTGTTTGATAATGCGTGCACCGCTCAAGAAATTGACCACACTCGGTTCATCGTCATTCAAGGAAGGGTCGAGCACCTTTAATGCGACTACCTTGCCGGTTCTCCGGTCGCGTGCTTCATAAACTGTGAAACACAATCTGCGAGACAGTTGTCTATTGATCTCAAATTTTTCAAACTGAGGGAAATCCATGGCTCAATTCGTGCTCGTTAGTCAGCCTTGACAGTTTCTTGTTTTTGTATTGATAAAGTATTTGCTCTAATCTTGAGTAGTCACAAGGTCCTTATTTTGCAGAAAGATGCGACTAAACATTGAACGAGAAAATTAGTGAACCGTTCGAAAAAAACCAAGAGATTCTGTTAAGAAATTGAGTTGTTCCTATAGTGATAATATCGGAAGCCCATAGCTTTTGTTAAGACTGTTTACTATTTATTGTTCGACAGGCCACCCGCAAAGATAATCAAGCGGCCGCAAGCTTCAGCAGAAACGCACAGACAAGAGCCGCGTAGTTTCCGAGAAGGTATCCCAACACGCCCATGAGCAAGCCCACCGGAGCCATCGACTCGTAGTAGGCAGCGGCGACGATAGGGGCGCTGGCGGCACCACCGATGTTGGCCTGACTGCCGATTGCAACCAGAAACATGGGAGCCTTGATAAGCCTCGCAACCAGAAACATCAGCCCGATATGCAAGAGAATCCAGAGGGTACCGACCAGCAGCAAGACCGGGGCCTCCATGATACCTCTAAGGTCTGCCTTCGCCCCGATAGAGGTCAAAAAAAGAAAGAGGGCGAGGTAGCCTATTTTTGAGGCGCCACTCTTTTCAACGTTTCGCAGCCGCGTGAAGGATAGTAAAATTCCGACCGTCGTTATGAAAATGATCATCCAGGTAAAGCCGCCAAAAATGGCGGCGACCTGTGGTGCCTTCTCCGAAAGAAATGGGTTGCTGATATCGTAAAGCCCAAAGCCTAGCTTGCGACAGACATAGGCTCCCACAAACCCGACCGCGACGATAATCGACGCATCCACAGTGGCGATCGGACGGATTTTGCTTTTTTCAAAATCCATTAATCGACGGTTGATATCTTCCAGCACAGCAGAACTTGCGCCGTTCCAACGGTCGATGATTCGTTGGTAGTTAGCGAGGAAGAGAAGAATGCCGGTCCACGTATAGCCTACTGCCGTATCTACTATAATGATGGGACCAATGATGCTGTCTGGCGCACCCACCGACTCTTTGATGGCAGCGAAATTGGCGCCGCCGCCGATCCAACTGCCCGACAGGGCTGCCATTCCTTTCCAGGTATCCGGCGGGAGGTAGGAAACAAAAAGCAAATATACCAGCGGTCCGCCAATGACGACGCCAAAGGTGCCCGCTAACATCATCAAAATGGCTTTCGGACCGATCTTCATGATGGTCGGTATGTCAGCCGTGATCATCAAAATGAGAAGGCTGAAGGGGGGAGGTAGTCTCTCATCCAGTCGTAAACAGGAGAACTCGTGGGAAGAATCCCAAAAGTTGTCGCAAAGGTTGGAAGATAGTAAATGAAAATAATTGACGGTATGATGCTGAAAAATCTGGCAGCCCACGATTGGGTCGCTGCCCAAAAAACGACCGCGCAAATGCTGGCGCAGAATGCAAAGACCGCCATCGGTTCCTGGATAAGAGCCATAAGATTTCCCCAGTTATTATCTAACAGAAGTTGGACGAACGACCGGAAGACCCTTTTGCAACTTAGCCATCTGTTCCCTGTTTGTCAACGACAATAAGCCCCAGTCTTGCTTTTTGCAATAAATGCCATATATTGAAACGGACAAAGGTATCAGCAAGCCACAGCAGGCTGAGGTGAAGCAGTTGCCGGCCAGTAGGCATTCAAGTGATTGCAGAGTGTGCGCACTCTGGCCTGGTCGGTGTCATCTCAGATCCGAGCCATCTTAAGGGACCATTTCATGTTCAATTTTGCAAAATATTTTGAATCCGAAAGCCACCCTACACCCTCTGAAGCGCCCGGTACTCGGCACGACGTACGCGTCGCCACCTGTGTTTTGCTTTTGGAAATGGCACAAACTGATGGTGAGTTTGAGGATGTGGAGCGTGAACAAATATTTTCGATTCTGGGAAACGAGTACGGATTAACAGACGAAGAGGCCGCTGAATTCGCGGCGACAGCGGAAGACGAACTCAAGCAAAGCCTCGACCTGTGGAAGTTTACCAACCTGATCAACGAAAATTACTCGCGGGAAGAAAAACTGCGTGTCGTAGAACTGGTGTGGCAGGTTATATATGCCGATGGTAAGCTCGACCAATATGAGGATTATCTCGTACACAAATTGGCGACTTTGCTCGACATCCAGCATGAGGAATTGATTGCAGCCAAGCTGCGGGTGCTGGGCCAGCAGGGCGCAGGCGACAGGAAGTGAGGCCCTGCGGCCTTCTCATGCGGAGCCTGCGTAGGTGCGGGTCGCACGACATTTGGACGTTTGGCACAGGCTGAGAATGGACCTCAAGAACCGAGGTAGCAGACGTACGATCTTCGCGTGGGCGATGTATGATTTCGCGAACTCGGCTTTCTCGGCCCTCGTACTCACCTTCATTTTTTCCACTTACTTCACCGAGGTTATTGCACCCAACAAGATCGTCGGCACGGCGCTTTGGTCCCGGGGCATCACCGTTTCCGGTATAACAGTGGCTCTGCTCTCGCCACTAGTGGGTGCTTTGGCTGATATCGCAGCCATTAGAAAAAAAATTCTGGCTGTGCTGACAGGAGGTGCCGTCTTGGCGACTGCGTCGCTCTTTTTTGTGCTGCCGGGAGAAGTTATGCGGGCTCTTACTTTGTTCGTGGTGGCAAATTTGGCCGTTGAGATGGGCATGGTTTTTTACAATTCATTTCTCCCAGATATTGCTACCGACGATCGGATTGGCCGCGTTTCCGGCTACGGCTGGGCACTGGGCTATTTGGGAGGCCTCCTGGCGATGTCGATCGCTTTAGCCGGTTTCGTACAGCCGGACGTGCCCTGGTTCGGGCTTACAAGAGATGGTGGTGAGAATATTCGAGCCACAAATTTGTTGGTTGCGCTTTGGCTGGCCGTATTTAGTTTGCCTTTGTTTTTCTGGGTAAAGGAGCAGAGAGTAGGAAAAGTCGGAAGTCTATCAAAACTTCTATCCGCGTCCTGGCGGCAAATAGGAGCGACTATGCGTGAGGTAAAACGCTATCGTGAAATCGTACGTTTGTTAGTTGCACGCGTGTTTTATAATGATGCGATCCTGACCATTTTTTCGTTTGGTGGTATCTATGCTAAGGGGACTTTCGGTTTTACTTTCAAAGAAATCATGATCTTCGGCATCGTGTTGAACATCACGGCCGGCCTTGGGGCGTTGCTGCTGGGCTTCTTGGATGACGTCATTGGCGGGAAACGGACGATTCAGATTACAAACGTCGCCTTTGTTGCCGCAACCGCACTCGCCGTTTGGGCCCCTGACAAGACTTACTTCTGGATGGCCGGGATTGCCGTGGGTTTGTTTGCCGGGCCAAATCAAGCAGCCAGCAGATCGTTGATGGCGAGATTTGTGCCACTGGAAAAGGAATCTGAGTTTTTTGGTTTTTACGCTTTCTCAGGCAAAGCGACCGCTTTTTTGGGTCCGATGCTATTGGGCATCATAACGACACTGTACCAATCGCAACGCGCGGGGATTAGCGTCGTCTTGCTTTTCTTCTTTATCGGTATCATTCTCCTGCACCGCGTCGACGAGACTGGTGGGAAGCGGTTGGCAGGCAGGACGTAGGTGCACTCGCTGTGCAAAAGGTCAACCGTCAACCCGTTGCTACTTCTTGATTTGAACGACTTTCACGTTCGTTGGCAGCACTTGTTGCTGGATGGCCTTGAAAAGGTCCTTCTGCCGCACCGGTTTGCGTAAGTATGCGGAACACCCTGCCGTGAGACATTTTCTCACTTCTTTGCCACCCGCATGCGCAGTGAGGGCGATGATCGGTACTTCTTTTCCCTGACTTAATTGTCTGATGGCCGCCGTCGCCGCATAGCCGTCCATGACCGGCATCTCCATATCCATGAGAACGAGAGAAATAGCACCCTGCGTGAAAATGTCAACACCCTCTTGCCCATTTGTTGCACAGAGCGCGCGATAGTCGCCGCTGTTTTGCAAATGTTTTAGCAGGAGCGTGCGATTGTCTGGCGAATCATCAACAATGAGAACTTGCGGCCGGGCGTCGGTCCATTTATCCACCAGATCGGCCAAGGTTGTTTTTTTTATCGGTTTTGTAAAGTATTCGTCCATACCGCAGGCCAGACATTTTTCCCTGTAACCCTTCAGCGCGTGTGCGGTTATTGCGATAATCGGAACCGGGTCTTTCTGAGTGTCTTTCTCCCAGGCACGAATGATTCGGGTTGCTTCGATGCCGTCCATTATCGGCATTTCGATGTCCATCAAGACCAGCTCAAAATGGGAAGTCTTGACCGCATCAACCGCTGCTTCCCCATTTTCTGCGATCGTAACCGAATGCCCTCTCTTTTCCAGAATGTTCTTGAGTAAGCGAATATTGTCTATCGTGTCGTCGACAATGAGAATACGATGCCGTGCCGTGTGGACTTGGACTCGTGACGCCTGGCTGCACGCTGATTCATCGACCGCTGCACTACATTGCAATATTGGAGTCAGGGTCGACGCGAGTCTCGATTGTTTTATCGGTTTTGCGATGGCGGCGGATATGTGTAGCTGCTGCTTCATGTCACAACTTAATCCACTCCACGTGGTCAGCATCACAATTTTGACCGTCTTTAAGTGGGAATCCCGCCGAATGCGTTTGGCGAGGTCGACGCCACTCGTCCCGGGCATTTCCTGGTCCACGATTACCAAATCAAAGGGAGAAGACGCTTCAGTCAGAATGCTCCAGCCTGAGGCGGCATCCGGGGCTTCTTCGATGGTCGGACCGTGGGGAGTGAGTGCCTGGCGAATAATGTGACGGGAGGTTTTGTTGTCGTCAATGACCAGGATCCTTTTCTTCCGCAGGTTGATTGTCTGGTTTACGTTGCCGGCCTGTGGTACGGCGGCGTCTGAGGCCTTAAATGGCAATTCAAAGTGGAATACAGTGCCTTTCTCGAATTCACTCTCGACCCAAATGCGACCACCCATCATTTCAACTAGCGACTTGGAGATGCTGAGGCCCAGCCCTGTTCCCCCGAATCGGCGCGTCGTAGACGTATCTTCTTGCGAGAACTTATCGAAGATTTTGTCCAGATTCTCTTTGGCGATTCCGATGCCGGAATCCTTGACGGCGAAATGAAGTCTCAAAGTACCGTTTTCGCCCTGCTTGCCGTGGACGGGATTGACTTCAATTGCAACTTCACCCTGTTCGGTGAACTTGATAGCATTTCCCAGGAGGTTTACCAGGATTTGGTGAACGCGCGTTGGGTCGCCCACAATAGAATTGGGAATAAGCGAATCAACAAAGCATGTCAGTTCAAGCGATTTGCCTTGCGCGCGAATACTTAGTATCTCGGCAACGCGTTCTACTACATCTGCTATAGAAAAGTCGAGGTCTTCAAAGTCTAACTGTCCCGCTTCTATTTTCGAAAAATCCAGAATGTCATTGATTATGCCAAGCAACGATTCGCAGGACGTTAGAACGATGTGTAAGAATTCGCGTTGCTCAGCATCAAGTTTGGTATCGAGGCAGAGTTCGGTCATGCCGATCGCCGCATTCAGCGGCGTCCGAATTTCGTGACTCATGTTGGCCAGGAAATCACTCTTGGCAACGCTGGCTGATTTTGCCTTGTTCGCCATTTCAGAGGCCAATTTGCTTGTTTGGGCAAGATTCTTGTTGGTTTGGATCAGTTCTTCATTTGCCTTCTCAGCGGCTTCCTTCGCGAGTCGAAGTTCCCGAATAATTCGCTTGTGGTCGTTGACTAAATTGTAATGTGTAAGTCCCGCCTCGATGGCTCTCACCAACTCGTCTTGCGGACATGGCTTCTGCAAGAATCGAAAGATGTTACCTTCGTTGACCGCCGCTATGGCTGTCTCGAAATCGGACTGCCCGGTCAACATGATGCGCACACTCTCAGGCGATGTTTTCTGAACCTCCGACAGAAAGGTGATTCCATCCATTTTCGGCATACGAAGATCGCTGACCACGATCGCAAACGGGCCACTTTCTTGAACAATTTCAAGGGCTGCATTGCCGCTGGTAGCGGTGGTGATGCTGAATTTCCTGGCAAATTGCCTCTTGTAGGAGGCCAGCAGATTCGCATCGTCATCGACAAACAGTATTCTATGTTTCATAACAGTAGCTCGTGTTGGTTTTTTTGTTCACACGTCGCTTTCCAGTTGGCGATCCTGTCTTGAAGTCCGAGCGCCAGAACATAGTCATCGTTTAACTGAGAAGCCGCGTCTGTCTCGCCCGCGAGGTCGTGGCTCATCCAATTCGCTATATGGACAACGAGAGAGGTGGACAGAATGGTGTCCGACTGTCTCTCCGGTTGATGGTGATTGGCAATGCCCTCACCTATCTGTTGCGGGAGACCCCACAAATCGATGAGGTAGGCCCCCACCTCGGCGTGACTCGAGTTGAATACGGTCCTTTCCGCATCAGCCAAACTTTGACCCTCTTGCTCGCGTAGCAGCGTCGCACGAGCGTATTCGGTCGGCAGATGTTTGCCCAGGATGAGTTTGCCGATATCATGCAACAGGCCTGCTGTGAATGCCGCGTCGCGACTTTCTAAGTCGATCCCCGCGTCTTGCGCGATTGTTTTTGCAAAAATACCGACCGACAGGCTGTGCTGCCACAGCATTTTGACATCCAGACAAGCAGGGCAGTCATCAAAGGATGAGAATATCTTACTCGTCAAAACGAGTGCTTTAATTGTTTCCAGGCCCAGCAAGCGGCAAGCATGGGCCGGGTTGGAAACTTTGGCAGTCAGCCCGAAAAACGGCGAGTTAACCATCTGCAAGAGTTTTGTGGTCATGGCCATGTCTTTGGAAATGATCTCACCGATACTGGCGAGAGTCGTATCCGGCTGCTGCAATTGTACCATGATTTTCTGATAAAGAGCGGGAATCGAGGGCAGCTTCCCAAGTTTCGAAACCAGTGCCTTCAGGTTGGCGTTTCCCAGCTCAGCCCTTCTGGCGACGGCCTGCTGCACCGTTAGGTGTAATACTTCAGAGCTGCATGGTTTTGTCAGATACTGATGAGCAGACTCAGCGACTTTATGTGGATTGTCCTGGTCAGGGTCTCCCGAGAGGACGATGCGTACGACGCTCGGGTGCCGTTCTTTGACTTTGGCAAGCAACTCAACTCCACTCATTTCCGGCATAGAGAGATCGGTTACGAGCACATCAAAAGTTGCTTCTGACATCATGCGCAGAGCCGCCGAACCGCTATTCGCGAAATCGATATCCCATTCATGTCGCATTTGTCGGGTTGAGCGATTCATTGCATCAAGAACCAGCTCTTCGTCGTCAACAAACAGGATCCTGGGTTTTCTCATGCAGCGCTCCCGGCGAAGGGCAGCCGGACAGTAAACGTGGTGCCCTGGCCAATTTCACTTTCAAACGAGATGTCCCCATGATGTTTTTGAACCACAATCGCATGCGCAATGGCGAGGCCCTGACCCGTCCCTTTACCTACAGCCTTTGTCGTGAAAAATGGGTCAAAGACATGAGCCCGGACCTCTTCAGGAATCCCTCTTCCGCTGTCCGAAATCCGTATTTCAAGAAATGGGCCCGACTTCCTGGTCAGCACCCGGATAAAGCCTTTCTCCTTTTGACGCTGAGCGGCGATCGCGTGGGCTGCGTTTATAAAAAGGTTCAAAAAGACTTGACTGAGTTCGTCTACGTAACAAAGAAGCCGCGGCAGATTGGGCTCAAATGTTCGTTCGATATTCGCAATGTGCTTCCACTCGTTCGTGGAGATTGTCAGCGCATTTTCAAGCACTTGATGGATGTCAATTTCGGTTCTTGAGCCATTGCCCGGATGGGAAAAGGTTTTCATGGCACGAAGAATTCTGGCCACTTTGTCGAGACCTTCTTGCGACTGACTGATGGCCTGAGGAATCTCATCCATCAAATAGTCCACTTCGATTTCCGCCGCTAGTTGGGCGATGGTCGACAGGTCTTGCCTGTTCTTAGGGGTATCGAGATTTCCATGCAGAGTTCTGTAGCGTTGAATGAGTTTGGTCATATCCGCAAAGGCCTGCTGCAGGAACGACATGTTGTCCCTGATGTACTGCATCGGCGTGTTGATTTCGTGCACAATGCCAGTCGCCAGATATCCCACCGAGGCCATTTTTTGCGAAAATATGAGCTGTGATTGGCGTTTCTGGTCCGCCTGCAGATCGCTGTCGGAGACCACGCGATCGGCAGGGTGAGACCGGCCTACCTCATGCTGAATAATGGTCAAAGGTTGCGCTGTCGCTTTCGTTTCTCCAGCACCCTCTTGAGGCGGGAGAGCGGGACTCGCTATTATTTTGTCTTTGTTCATCTAATCGTCTATTCTGGCTCTCAATAGGCTCACAGCGGCCTGCGAGTTGGCAGCCGCAGTGCGGTTCCTAACACCTAGTTACCCATTGCATTGCTTGTGCCTTCTATATATCGGGAGATGGTCTCGAAGAGCGCTTTTTTTCGAATCGGTTTACTCAAGACCTGATTGCATCCCGAATCTACACACTTGTTAAGCTGCATGGCATCATTGTGAGCTGTCAGAGCGATGATTGGAATTTCAGCTCCGTTCTCTTTTTCGCGAATCTTCGCGGTTGCGGTGTAACCATCCATGATGGGCATCTCCATGTCCATCAATACGAGAGAAAGAGATTGACTCGCGAACGCAGCCACGGCCTCCTCGCCGTTGTTAGCGAAAACAGGCTTGTATTCATCCCGATTCTTGAAATAGTTTTGCATCAGCTTCCTATTATCGATTGAATCATCTACAACCAGAATGGCGTGTCGATTGTCCACCCATTTGTCGACCATCTCCAAAAGCCTGGTCTTTTTGACCGGTTTTGTCAGATAGTCATCCAGGTCATGCTGCAAACATTTTTCCCGATAGCCACCCATGGCATGTGCCGTGAAAGCCACGATTGGCGTCCGCCCGATATTTCGCGACTGCTCCATGGCCCTGATGGCGGCCGTTTCTTCGAAGCCGTCCATTTCTGGCATTTGGATATCCATCAAGATGAGATCATATCTAAATGTGCTGAAGGCCTCTACCGCAATCCTACCATTCACGGCCACATCTACCGTGTATCCTGCCTTCTCCAGTATTTTCGTGGCTAACTTTTGATTGTCAGGCGTGTCTTCCGCCAGCAGAAGCCTTTTTACAGGCAATAATCTTTTTGAGGGATTGTGGCCAGCGCTTTGGGTGGGCCCGTCACTATTGTTTTGCCCAAAGATATACATCAGTTTGTCCATCAAGATACTCTGTTTGATAGGTTTCGTGATGTAGTCTTCAACGCCATAGTCAGTGTGCAACTTTGTATCGAAACCACCGACCGGCGTGAGAAGAATGAGCGGCATGGCTTTGGTTGGCTCCGATTCTTTGAGCCTCTTAATATGGGCTAGTGACTCCGGGTCATGAATATCGAAATCGACCAGGAGTACGGCCGGCGGAGCCTTGCCAATTTCCGCTGCGCAATTCTGTAAGCTTTGCCACGTCGCTACCTTCAGCCCGGTAAAGGCCAACGTCTTTTCAACCAGTCCCCGGACTTTTTCATTACCGGACACAATGCCAGCGGATTGGGCTGTGGCTAAAAGCCCTGACCAATCTTTCTGAACGCTACTTGTGGCTGTAGGTAATTGCAATTTGAATTGAAAGACACTGCCTTGTCCCTCTTTACTCTCAACCCAAAAGTCGCCGTTCATCATAGAAACAATTGACTTTGATATGTTGAGTCCCAGGCCGGTGCCACCGAACTTGCGGGACGTGGATGTGTCCGCTTGCGAAAATTTGACAAAGATTTTGTGAAGATTCTTTTCGGAAATGCCAATTCCGGTGTCCACCACTTTGAAATGAAGTTCATTTTGCCCTGCCTCCTGGTTCACCAGAGTAACTTCCAACCCAATGGATCCCTTTGTCGTAAACTTCATGGCGTTGCCGAGTAGATTGACGAGAATCTGCCGAAGCCTCGTGGGATCCCCTACCAATTTACCTGGAATGGTCGGTTCGACGAAGCAATATAAATCGAGGCCCTTAGCTTCGGCTTTCATGGCAAACATTTCACATGCCGATTCACAAACAGATAGCAGCTCGAAATCCATCAGCTCCAGCTCCATTTGCCCTGCTTCGATCTTTGAAAAATCGAGGATGTCATTGATGAGGTTGAGCAAGCCTTCCGAAGACGACTGTATGACGGTAGCATATTCTCGGGCATCAGGGGTGACGTCTGCTTCTTGTAATAACTCTGTCATTCCAATAATCGCATTCAGGGGCGTGCGAATTTCATGGCTCATATTTGCAAGGAAATCGCTCTTTGCACCGTTTGCAAGTTCTGCCTGAATGGCCATTTCTTTGGCGAATAACGTCGTTTTTTCCAGGTGCTGTGTGATTGCATCGAGTTCTGTTCGTGCCGCTTCAGTTTGTACTTTGGCCTCCGAGAGGGCTTTTTCTAAGGCGTTTTGCTGTGTCAGATCTGTCACAACCAGGAGGTGCAAGCCGTCAAATTCCTGGCGGCGGGGAAAGTGGCGAACCTCTATTGGGAATGGCGAACCATCTGCGCGCACGCCCTCGAGTGGGATGTTCGGGCTTTTGCGTTCATCCCGCTCCTGCCAGTTCGGGAGACTGTTTGCCGACAGGAGAGCGCCGAAATCGCTGCCAACGAGCTCGTCCGCTTCTTTCTGCCAAACATCTAGAGCCGTTCTGTTGGCAAAATTCACGATACCATTCTTCTCTAACAGGAGGATACCGTCCCGAATATTTTGGACCAACAAATCGAATTGTTCTTGGTGGCGATGGGCCTTGCGGTTTGCGGTTTCGAGGTCCTTCCGCCATTTTCCCGCAAGGGCGATCAAGAGAAGGATAAATATCGCAAGTAGAGGGGCTAGCATGCTCATGCAGTCACATTATTTGAGTGTAGAAATCTCTTGTTTCCGTACGAATGGTTACTTGGTAATAAGATCGGAAAGTGCTGCCAAAACCTTAGATGCAGTCTCCCGCTTATTGGGCGTGCTTAGCCAAAGCGGGGTAATCTACGAGGTCAGTTAGAAAGAGTTTGAACCGCCTCATCCCTGGTGTTGAGGATTTTGAATTCCTTGTCCAATCGTGTGAGCCGAAACATCGTCAACACATTCCTGTTGGCACCGGCAAGTACGAGTTCGCCGCCAGATTTCAGAGATTTTTTCCCGGCTACAATCGCGCCGATGCCCAGGCTGTCGATGAAATCGACTTTGGACAGATCGATGACTATTTTGTTCGCGCCGTCCTGGATGTGTTCCTGAAGCTGTTTTCTAAGCGCGTCAGCTATGTCGGCGGCAAGGCGTTTTTGGTCGACTGTCATGACATACACCTGGCCAAATACCTGGCTGTTGGCGACTTCTGTATTTCGCACTTGCTGATTCATAGGGCTACTCTTCCTCTCGCCAGACGATCTTGACATTTTCGATATACTCGGACAGCAGCTCGAGCTGTTCCTTGATGATGGCTACATCAGCTGCTTCTGCGGCGGTCTCGATTTGACTCCCAATTTGACTGACCTCGTCAAACCCGTAACCGCCACCGGAGCCCTTCATGCTGTGCCCAAGCCGACGAACTTCCGTTAAGTTGCCATCACTCAGGTGTTGGTTGATGAGCACGATGTCCTCGCGTCTGTTGCTCAGAAAGTCTGGTATCAAATCTTCCAAATCGGTATCGATGTAGGCGACATACTCTGGGTTCATTTGGCCACTCCTTGGTGCGTGTGAAGGTGATAAGGCTCAACTGACAGAGTTATCGTCAGAGTTGCAAAAATATTAACGTTTTTGTAACCTGGGTAATGTAGCGGATAGGCGGCAAGAGACGAGCCCAGCTTTTTGCTAGTGCAACAGATCTACAAAAGCGGTTGCCGAGTGATCGAGGATGAACTGATGAATGTGTCGGTTGCTGGCGACGATGTGACCTGTTTCTAAATGGTGCGGCTGACCAAAAATATCGGAGACCTGGCCACCAGCTTCAGAAACAAGAAGGCAGCCTGCGGCGATATCCCACGCATTTAACCCGATTTCCCAAAAGCCGTCAAGCCTGCCACAAGCCACGTAGGCGAGATCGAGCGCTGCCGAACCCGCACGCCTTAGGTCACTGACTTCATGAAACATCGAGATGAAAGCCTGGAAGTAAGCGTTAGTCAGGTGCTTGGCACGAAAAGGAAAGCCAGTCGCGAGCAGGGAGCGGCCAAAGTGCGCTTCCTCCGAAACCAGAATTGGTACGTCATTCAGAAAGGCGCCGCGGCCCTTTTCGGCGTAGAATATTTCCTGACGTAAGGGGTCAGCAATGACTCCCACCAATATATCCCTTTCCCTTCGCAGCGCAACCGAAACGGCGAAGGCGGGGAAACCATGAATGTAGTTTGTGGTCCCATCCAGCGGATCGATGATCCATTGGAAGGCACTGTCGCCGCCGTCGGATCCACTTTCTTCGGAGAGAATCGTATGGTCAGGGTGACGATCACGGATATATGATAGGATTCGACGTTCAGAAAGAAGGTCTACGTCAGTCACGAAATCAAACTCTTGCTTGCTTGAAACTTGACGTTGCATCTTCGCGGTCAGTTTGTCCAGCAGGACACCGGCTCCGAGGTTGGCCGCTGTGATTGCTGTATCAAGATAAGTCGACATAGAACTCACTCCAAGTGTACGATCGTCACGCCGAGGTCCCCTGCGTTCCAGGCGCCCATCTCGTGCTTTTTTACATGGGGATGGCCGGATAGATATTTCGCCAACCCTTTTCGCAGGGCGCCGGTCCCCTTGCCGTGTATGATACGGACTTGTTCCCAACCGGCCAGAATCGCATCGTCCAGGAACTTGTCTACTATGGTTCGGGCGTCGACCAGGACGCAACCACGCACATCAATTTCGGGCAAAATGTCGTCTTTTGCGCTCATCTGAATGGTAACGTGATGTGTTGGTTCTTCCGGCTTCCTTGTTTCAGACGCCGGCGCGAGGTCGGATGCGGGAACCCACACTTTCAGGTTTCCAAGCTGGAGAAGGACTTTCTGCCCCTCCGATTGTACGGCGATGATGGTCCCAATTTTTTGTTGGCTCTGCCAGCAGGCTTCGATGCCAACCGACGGCTCCAGGATATCGTCTTTTGATTTTTGCGGCGCCTGCTCGGCAAGCCGGGTTGTCCGTTGTCTCAGTTCGGCTGTTTGCTGCCGGATAGTTTCCTTCGCTTTTGCCACGCTCTCACGGCTTGCCTGTCCTTCCCGGATTTCTCTAACAGTCATCTCGATCAGTTTATTCGCGTTATCGAGAATCTCTTGCGACTGCGAGATAGCCTCCTTCTTTAGGCGCTTTTCCTCTTTCTTGAAGGAGGCCATCTTTTCTGAGTAGAGCTTGGTTAAGCCCTCCAGGCGGAGTTTATCCAGCGCCAGTTCGTTGGACAGCTTGCGCGATGACTGAATTTGCTTTTCCAACTCCAGGATCAAACTCTCTAGCTTATTCTTGTCACTCCCTAAAAGCTGGCGGGCCGCGGAAATAAGCTCATCAGAAAAACCCATTCGTTTTGAGATTTCGAGGGCATAGCTTGAGCCAGGGAGTCCCAATTTGAAGCGATAGGTCGGAAGCAGTGTGCGGAGGTCGAATTCCATAGACGCGTTCTCGACACCGTCGCTGTTGTAAGCAAAGGCTTTGAGACGGCCATGGTGAGTCGTCACAACGGTCTTGCACCCACGATTCGTCAGCACAGACAAGACGGCGGTCGCCAGGGCGGCGCCCTCATCCGGGTCGGTGCTGGCTCCTATTTCGTCCAAAAGCACCAAACTTCTCTCGGTTGCATTCTCGAGAATGTGGCGAAGTTTGCTGACATGTGACGTAAAAGTTGACAGGTCGTTTTCGATTGATTGTAGATCTCCGATATCAGCAAAGAAATGGTCAAATACCGGGATGACCGTATCAGGATGAGCAGGTAGAGGGATGCCAGATTGCGCCATGAGGGAAAACAATCCAACCGTTTTCAACACAACGGATTTCCCGCCCGCGTTGGGACCGGAGATAACGAGTGTCTTTAAGTCACTTCCCACCTCCAGATTCAGAGGGATAACATCGCTTTGTTTTTCTTTATGCTGCAGTAGCAACGGGTGTCGGCCATGGACAATGGCCAATCTTCCCCGATCATTTAAGCTTGGTTGGTGGCAGTCGAAGCATTTTGCAAAGTGCGCTTTGGCCACGATGAAATCGAACTCTAGCAGCAGCGCAAAATTAGTGGAAATTCCCGCGTGTTCCTTGTGAATGAGAGCGGTCAACTGCTGCAGAATCTTCTCGACCTCTCTGAGCTCTTCCTGGCGCAGGTTCAGGAGAGAATTATTGAGTTCGATGGACTCGAGGGGTTCAATGAAAAGCGTGGCCCCGGTCGCGGACTGGGCGTGCATCAGGCCTTTTACCCGGCCCTTGTGCTCCGCTTTAACCGGGAAGACCAGTCGCCCCTCCTTCAGGTTCATGACGGGCTCCTGCAAATACCCTTTGTCGGCGTACGCTCGGAACAGTTTTTCTAATTGGCGTCGCGTTTGTTGCTCCACCCGACCTATTTCTTTGCGTATGCGTCGAAGTTCCGGGCTGGCCGAAGTCAGCACTTCGGCGGTTTTCAAGTCTATTTTGGCGGTAATCTCGCGTTCAATTTCCTTAAATGCTTGCAACGCTTGTGCCACTTTCCAAAGGGCGGGGTAGGACGTCTGGCGGTCACGCAAAAACGCACGAACCTTGCGTGACCCGACCAGAATACCAACAACGGCTGTTAGAGCTTGACAGGAGAGAACTGTTCCCGGCACGCTTGCGCTCTTGAGGGTGTCTTCAATGTCGTACACTTCCAGCGGGAACGCCGTTTCATGTTCTTCAATATTTCTTAACTCGGTTACCTGGCGCAGAGCTTCTGAAATTCGCGCGATGGAAGTGAGATAGGGTAGCGTCTGAAGACGGGCTTGTGTCTGAGGTAGTTGTGTTTGCCCACTTATGAGAGATAAAATCTTGTCGAACTCGAGGAGTCGATAAAGCTCGGCATTCGTGCTCATTTTTCCTCGGAGGGCGCGCGCTCATCGTTCTTGCCGCGCAAAGATTGCAGAAAGTCTTCAGACCGTTTGGCTACATCTGACGATGAAAGATTTCCGAAACTTTCTTTGACTTCACCATAAAAGGTCTTGGAGTTGGGCACGATTTCGGCCAGCAAATTGAAGACGCTCGGCGCAAACCCTCTGAGCGGTTCAAGTAGCTTACTGCGAGTCTGACCCGGGATGAGATTTTCGCTCATGGGAAGGAGCGCAACTAACATGGTGAGCAAACTTATGATCATGGCGCCTTTGAGCAAGCCAAACAGGCCGCCGGCAAGCTTATCGATCGCGGAGAGAAAGGTTAGCTTTACAATCTTTTGCAGCACGTGATTGAGAAACTGGATGGCCAACTGCACCGCAGCGAAAACGAGGATGAAGCCGAGAATGGTGGAAAGAGCGGGAGGGATGTCGACGAATTGGTCAAGCCAGTTTGCAGCGTCGCTCATCATCTTAGTGGCCAGCAGGACCGACAGCAAAATGCCGACTAAGCCAAAAACCTCGTTGAGTAAGCCGCGGAAAAGGCCTCTGATTGCGAAGAAAGCGATGACAGCAAGGATAGTATAGTCGATGTAGTTCATAAACAAAAAAAGTGAACAAGCCTGAACCTGCTCACTGAAAAATCAATTGCGGAGGGCGAGCGACCTATGCCAGGCTGTTTCGTACAAGTTCCTGCACCATTTTCCCATCTGCGCGGCCTTTCAATTCCTGCATCGAGGCTCCCATCACCTGTCCTAAGTCTTTCACTGTGGTCGCACCCAGTCGGGCGATGATGTTCTTGATGACAGCCTCAACCTCAGCACGGCTGAGCTGTGCCGGCAGGTACGAACTAATGATTTGTAATTCGTCGTTCTCTTTCTGCACCAGATCGGTCCTGCTGCTCTGCTCATAGAGGGCAATCGCTTCTCTTCTCTTCTTCGCAGCATTGTTGAGCACTCCGATGATTCCTTCATCGTCGAGTTCCTCGCCGGAAGCAATCTGCGCATCTTTTATTTGGGCGCGAAGCATGCGAATGGTGTCCAGCCTGATTGAATCCCGGGCTTTCATCGCCGCTTTCATGTCGTTGTTGAGTTGGTCTTGCAGGCTCATGAGCTAATTTGTTTTGCAGTTAGGAGTTGGAAAACATCGTCAGGCGACGGTGCTTCCGCTTGGCAGCCGCCAGTTTTCTTTTTTTCTTTTCACTCGGCTTTTCAAAATGTTGATGTTTTCGATAGTCAGAAAAAATGCCCGCTTTTTGGCAAGCTTTTGTGAACCGTTTCAGGGCGCGTTCAAAATTTTCGCCTTCTCTGATCTTTACGATTGGCATAAGCTGTCTCTCCTCGAGATTATCAAAAGTTGTTTGTGACTGAACAGTTGTATCGTACGAAGAACAAAAAATTTAACCAATTGACGTAAGAAAAGCAAGGTGTTTGTTAGTCCCTGATGCTATGTTGTGCACGTCGCCGTGTTGGTGAGTAGGTCACATTTCAAGAGAGGTCGCCGGCTCTGGCCAGGACCAAAGTCGCGGCAACTAGCGCTGCAGTTTCTGTTCTCAAGCGCCGGGCTCCCATATAAAGTGGCAGCCAACCAGCATTCAACGCTGCCTCGACTTCGGCATCAGAAAAGCCCCCTTCAGGACCAATTGCAACGATGCCAGTTTTCGACGCCGGCCATATTTCGGATTGCAACCAATCGCGCTTCTCTTCCGCCAAGCTTTGTTCATCCGCTATGAGACAAATATCAAAGTGTTGTTGGCTTTTTGTGAGGGATGGGAGAGAGGTGGGGGGAGATATCTGTGGTAGTACCGAACGGCAACTTTGTTTCATTGCTGCCAGCGCAACTCTTTCCAGTCGCGCTGTTTTTGCTGAATCGGCGGTCGCAACCGTGCGGGCGGTGACCAGGGGAATGAATTGATTGACACCAATTTCTGTGCCCTTCTCGACTATCCATTCCAGTCGCTGTTTTTTTGGAATTGCAACGGCAAGCGTCAGAGAAAAGGCCGGTTCTTTCTGGTTGGCGAGTTTTTCGAGCACCGAAGCCACCACGCTGTCTCTGTGTATCGCAGTAATCTCACCGGCACAGGCATGGCCCTGACCATCGGTTATGATGATCCTGTCACCAACACGACTTCGATTGACGCGGATGTGGCGCGCCTCTTCTTTTCTGAGAATGATCTCATGTTCGCCGAAATCACGTGGCACGGCGTAGTAAGACGCAATGTGTTTTACGTGCGCCACCAGCTATTTTTTCTCAAAGACTAGCTTGAATGTTTTGGGTTGTGCATCGCGTGGCGTGATGCCTGGTGGGGGTTCGATGACGGCTGTATGAGCTTGTCCGGGTGCATTCTTGACGCGATCATAGTCGATGTAGGCCGCAATGTCATGCCGGTTAAGACTAGCCAGCAGATCGCCGCCGCCTTCCAGAACTAGACTCATGGTTGAAGGCACGACATAGACGGCCAGATTGGACGGAGCGTGCCGTACCTCAACAGGAATCCCTGTTACCGAGAGTTCAATCAGTTGCTGAACATCCTGGAATATGTGGGTCTGCCGGCCTGAGAGTCCAACTTTATCGACGGAAGGTTTTTTGAGCGGCAAGTTTTCATCCAGGTCGAAGGTCAAATCTGTGAACGCTTTGTCGATTGTAGGAATCTCCGCAATGGTGGTCACGAGACCACGGGGCCCGGAAATAAGCACGGAGTCGGGTTTAAGTTGCAGTTTGCCAACTGTCGTAAAGCCCGGGGCTACTTTGACAGTCACCTTAGGGGTGATAGGAACCTTCTTGCCATAAAATGAATCGAGGACGACGACGACGGAATCAGGCATCAATACTTCCGTGCTTTGTATGCCCTCGCTCACACGCGACAGCAAGACAGTTTGCGGCGTCAGGACAAACGTCTTGGTGTCTTTGGCATTGGACAAGTCCAATTCTATTCTGCCGCTACGGCCGACTCCCAGCGCAATCAAGTCCTTGCCCGTGCCTTTGATTTTGACTTTGGCACTGGCCGGAAGATTGTTTAAGATAACTTTGTCAGACGCTAAATTGACCGGCAAGATAGGGACATCGATAACGCTTTCATAGTCGTTTTCTGTTACGACGACAAACCAGATAAAAATCGCCACGATGAAAGCGACAAGCTTTATCTTGTAATTATGGAAAATAGGTAAAGTCATGATGCCTCAACGAAAAATAGGGTATTAAGCGAGAACGCTGAATACCCTATTGCAGCAAGTCATCCGGTCGTTTATTTGAAGGATTGTTCTATGGACTTTCCTAAACTAACTTCGCCGTTATCGATACGGATGTTGTAGCCGCAATCTGGATTGATACAAACCCAGGCCTTGTACATAATTGAAGACCCTTCACGGCCGTAATCCGAAAGTGGGATCAGGATCCCCTTATTGCACTTTTGACATGTTGGATACTCTTGGTCCATCGGTTCCTCCGATAATGAATAATAGTTTCAACCTCCTCAACCCCATCGTGCGTGAGCTATCAAATAATTTGTAACATATCTCCCATCTTGTGGTAAGATATCCATTTTAAACTACAAAAATGGAGTGTAGTTTCACGTGTTTACTCTTTTACAACCCATACTTTGACTTTCGCTTCGACTTCGCTGTGTAATTTGATCGGGATCTCGTACACGCCCAACGCTTTGATCGGTTCCTCCATGTGGATCTTGCGCCGGTCGATATCAAACCCTTTGGCCTTGATCAATTCTGCCACGTGCTGAGAAGTCACGGAGCCAAAAACCTTGTCTTCCTCGCCAACTGCGACAGTTGCCGTCAAGGAAACAGTTTGTAGTTTGTCGGCGAGTTGTTGTGCTTCGTTCTTGTCCTTTGATTGTTTCATCGCCAGCCGCTTTTTCTCTTGCTCATAAACATTGAGATTCTGCGGTGTTGCCTGCAAGGCTACACTGCGAGGTAGCAGGTAGTTTCTTGCGTATCCAGCCTTTACTTCTACGATCTCTCCCGTATCGCCGAGATTTTCAACTGGTTGCTTTAAGATAATCTTCATGCGTGCTCAATCCCTATTATTAATTTGAACTTGACCTTCAGGATGTCAACAGGTCAGTACCACTTATCGCGCGTTTTCCGTGACGTAAGCCATGAGAGCAAGATGTCTGGCGCGTTTGATCGCACGTTTGACCAATCTTTGGCATTTCGCATCGTTGCCGGAGGTTCTACGCGGGATGATTTTCCCCTGCTCCGTGACAAACCGAGACAACAAATCGACGTTCTTGTAATGTATATCCGAGATCGATGGGCCGTCTTTCTCGTAAAACCTATTGACCTTCTTCTTTCTGATCATTTTGACGTTACTCCTTTGTTCCATTCAATAATGTGTTCATCAGAGCTGAAGTGACGCTTATCAGTCCCGTCTGTATCCTCGTCATCTGACAGGAATTCGATTGCTTCCTGCGCAGCATTCGCCCTTGACTCCGTGTGCCGTGTTTCGTGAACTTCTGTGATATCGGTCTCCACTTTTCGTTCAGTCCGATGCAAGAATTGAATACGGCGCGCCTTAATCTCTACAACGTTGTTATGGCCACCCGTCGCATCTTTCCACGTCCGACTCTGCAATTCGCCCTCAACCAACACGGCCGACCCTTTTCTTAGATATTCGTAGCAACTGTCAGCCAACTTGTACCAAGCGACGACCCCCACAAAGCAGACATTTTCTCTCCACTGGCCCGCATTATCTTTGAATTTGCGGTTTGATGCGATACAGAAATTCGCAACAGGTGTGCCATTGGTTGTTTCCCGCAGTGTAGGGTCACTGGTCAGATTGCCTGCGATCGTCACGCTGTTGATGTCCGGCATCCGCAAATTCAGCATTGTGTCTCCCTCCTAATATCTCGAGATGAATGCTTGCTTGAAATACCCGGTACCTGGATATTGACCGCAGATCCCTTGCTGGCGTCATTCTTTCGGCGTCGTTTGCTCCTCAGGCGGGGCGGACGCCACTTCAGCCGTATCAGAGTCGCCGACCGCCGTTTCCTGGGTGTTGACGGGGTCGCCATCATTTGATGCGGCCTCTCCGCTTGCTTCCGCTACGGGCTCTGACTCCGTCGTCTCTGCATCCGCACTTTCACTGGCGACCTCAACCTGTTGTACCTGGTCTTGCTCTGCTTCACTGGCCAGGTTGCTATCAGCCGCAACGGTCAGGTAGCGTAGAATCTTTTCTTCGAGCCGGAATTCACCCTCAATCAGGCCCGGCATCGAGCTCGGCGCCTCATAAACGAAATGGACATAGGTGCCATATTGCTTGCGGTTGATTTCGTAAGCGAGTCGCTTCTTGCCCCAGTCCTCTCTCTTCAGAATGTTGCCACCGTGGTTCTTTATAAAGGTTTCGATTTTGTCTACGCTAGTTTGTACGTCTTCGGCTTTCTGCAGCGAGTCGACCACGATAGTTGTTTCGTAAGTTTGCAAAGGTTTTCACCTCCTTTCAAATACGCGTCTTAAACAAACAAAGGTGCAAGTACCAGGGAAATAACAGCCATCAACTTGATCAAAATGTTGATCGATGGACCGACAGTGTCCTTTAGTGGGTCTCCAACCGTATCTCCTATGACGGTAGCTTTGTGCGTATCCGACCCTTTGCCCCCGTGATTGCCCTCCTCAATAAATTTCTTGGCGTTGTCCATGGCACCACCCGAGTTTGCCATCTGAATGCCAAGCATGACGCCAGTGATAAGCGCCCCCACTAATAGCCCCGCCAGAGCGTCCGGACCCAGTAGAAAGCCGATGATCGCTGGCGTCACGATGGCAAGAGCGCCGGGAACCAGCATCCCCTGGATCGCGCCAACTGTGCTGATGTCGACACAACGGGCTGAATCGGGCAGGACTTTGCCCTCCATGAGACCGGGGATTTCTTTGAACTGACGTCTGACTTCTTCTATCATCTTGAAAGCTGCCTTGCTGACGGCTTCGAACAGCATTGATGAAATCAGAAATGGAAACATACCCCCGATCAACAAACCAGCCAATACAGTAGGACTCTTGATATCAGCGACATCTACATGTGCCGACTTCATATAAGCGGCCAGGAGGCCTAACGCCGCAAATGCTGCCGATCCGATAGCAAACCCCTTTCCGATAGCTGCTGTCGTGTTTCCGACAGAATCGAGGTTGTCAGTTATTTCGCGCACCGATGGATCCAATTCGGCCATTTCGGCGATGCCGCCGGCGTTATCTGCAATGGGCCCGTACGAGTCTACTGCTACAACCATTCCAGTGGTTGCTAACATTCCCAGCGCGGCCATAGCGACACCGTAGACACCTGCAAAATGGAAGGCTACCAAAACGGCGACAGCCAAAGCGATAACCGGCATTGCGGTGGAAGCCATCCCGACCGAGAGGCCGCCAGTTACTGTGAGGGCGGGGCCACTTTGAGAGTCCTTTGCCAATTTCTTAACCGGGTTATACTTGTTTGACGTATAATATTCGCTGAAAAAACCTACAATAATACCGGACGTGACGCCGGCGATCGTTGCCCAGAATGGTCCCATCAGCATATAACTAACGCCATCCTCGACGAAATCTGAACCAAAAGTTCTCACGATTAAGTAAGTGGCTATTGCCGTCAAGATGGCACTTACGTAGGTTCCGCCCATAAGTGAGCTTTGCGGGTTTGAGCGTCCCGTAATCTTGACGTACAAAATACCAATGATGGAGGCGACTATTCCTGCACTGGCTATGTAGAATGGTAGGATTTGCAGACTCTTACCAACTGTCTCCCCTGCTGTCACGCCAACCAGCGCCGCAATTGCCAGCGCCGCAATGATAGATTCGACATACGATTCAAGCAGATCCGACCCCAGGCCTGCAACATCGCCGACATTATCGCCGACGTTGTCCGCAATAACGGCAGGATTACGTGGATCATCTTCGGGGATATTTGCCTCCACTTTGCCTACCAGGTCAGCGCCCATGTCGGCACCTTTTGTAAAAATGCCACCCCCGCTGCGGGCAAACAGCGCCACCAAACTTGCGCCCATGGCATAACCATTAATGATGGTCGGGTCACCGTCAAAAAGAAGAAAAATCAGACAGAGGCCGAGGAGCGAGAGCCCCACGACGCTCATACCCATGACGGCACCGCCGGAAACGGCAATGCTCAGGGCCCCCTGAAGCCCCCCTGTCAAAGCTCCTTGCGTGGTTCTGCTGTTGGCGCGGGTCGCGATACTCATCCCGATGTAGCCGGCCAGAGCAGACGCAATCGCGCCGGACGCGAAAGCGACCGCCGTTTTCCAGCCTAATTTTACCTCGGTAAACATGGGGGCCAGAATGAATAGAAGCGAAATAACTACAACGAATCCGCCGATGTATAGATATTCACGTTTTAGAAAAGCCTTGGCACCAGCCTGAACTGCCTTTGAGATTTCAACCATACGCGCACTACCAGCATCCTTGCGAATCACGTCGATACTGAGAAAAACGACCGAGCCCAGCGCGACCAGGCTAGCAATAATAGGAATTAGCAATTATTGTCCTCCTTAAGATTCATATATCCTTAGTTATATTCGTTCATGGTGCTGCTGACACCGCGCATCACAAATGAAATGCAAGCATCAGACGAATGTCGTAAGATTTCCGGCAATTGCCTTTTTTCATCCTTGCGGAATTTGCCTAATACAAAATCGACGGCATCATCAGCGATATTTCCACCGATTCCTATTTTGAGCCTCGGAAAGGAGTGGTCATGCAACTGCGCTATGACGGACTTCAAGCCATTGTGTCCCCCTGCGCTGCCCTTTCTCCGCAATCTTATTTTTCCAAACGGCAGGGCCAAATCATCTACTATGATGAGAAGGTGGTCAATAGGTACCGCATATTGTTTCAGAAGTTCAACGACCGCCTCGCCGCTTCTATTCATGAAAGTCAATGGTTTGGCGGCGATGATGCCTTGCCCGAAACCCACTTTTAGGCTCGTTCCAACATGACTACGGGTCCGGAGCCTTCGTATATTGTCATATCGGCTAACGAGTTCATCGATCACCATGAAGCCAATGTTGTGGCGCGTCTTGTTGTATCTTCGGCCTGGATTTCCCAAGCCCACCAGAAGATGAGTGATTTGCATTCGACTTGACGTCTTGGCATTGAGCGCTTAATCGGATTCTGTTTCATCTTCGGGTTCTTCTTCCGCCTCTTCGCCCTCTACGCCTTCTTCCACTTCTTCCTCTTCCTCAGTCGCCAGGGTCGGTTGACGTACGATGGCGATAGCCTGAGTCTCATCGTGTAAGATTTTCACTTTTTCGAGTGAAATGTCACCGATACTAACACCGTCGCCGATTTGCAATGAAGTTATATCTACTTCGAGATTGTCTGGTATATCCCCCGGCAGACATTCTATTGAAATCTCTCTTAATATATGTTGCAGGATGCCGCCGAGTTTCTCGCCTTCAGAAGGGCCTATCAGGTGGATCGGAATCGTGACGGTTACTTTTTCCTTTAGATCGATTCCCATGAAATCAACATGCAGCGGATGCCCTTTGATGGGATCCCACTGGATTTCACGAATGACGCAGGTTGATTTTGTTTTGCCGGGTACATCCAAGTCGATCAGGTTGGATTCTGAGTGAATTGCACCTCGAAGTTCACTATCGTCGACAGAGAGCGGCACGGGTTCTTCACCATGGAAATAGTAGACTCCGGGTACGCGCTCATTGCGCCTCAGCTCCCTGTTGGAGCCTTTGCCGGTAGCCTCTCTTTTTTCTGCTGCTAAAACTATATTAGACATTGATTTTCTCCAGCGTTAATCAAACAAAGAACTGATAGATTCTTCGTCATGAATTCTCTTTACGGCTTCTCCAAAAAGATGAGAAGCCGTCAAAATATCTATTTTGGCAGTTTGTTTTTCCTTTGGCAGTTCGACTGTATCGCTTACTTTCATTTGGGTAATGGGCGAGTTGTTAATTCGGTCAACGGCCGACCCCGAAAGCAACGGGTGTGTGCAAGCCACGTAAACATCTCTGGCGCCATTCTGTTTTAACGCCACCGCCGCATTGCACAATGTGCCGGCCGTGTCGCATATTTCATCAATGATAAGAATATTACGCCCGGCGACTTCCCCTATAATGTGCATGATCTCGGTTTCGTTGTGTTTGGGGCGACGTTAGTCGATGATTGCCAGGGGTGCATTCAGGCGCTTGGCATACGCGCGAGCCATCGTGATTCCGCCAATATCCGGCGAAAGAACCGTCAGATTCTTGATGTTCATGTCGCGAAAATGATCGCAAAATATGGTAGCGGAGTACAGGTGGTCAACCGGAATATTAAAGAAGCCCTGTATCTGGGGTGCATGCAAGTCCATGGTCAGGATTCGATCTGCGCCGGCCGTCGTGATGAGGTCCGCCATCAACTTGGCTGTGATGGACACCCGAGGCTGATCTTTTCGATCCTGACGTGCATAGCCGAAATAAGGGATGACGGCGGTGAGCCGTTCCGCGGAGGCTCTTTTCGCTGCATCTAGCATGATAAGCAGTTCGAGAATGTTGTTGGCGGGTGAATTCGTAGATTGCACAATGAATACATCCGCGCCCCGAATATTCTGATCATACTTGACCCAGATTTCGTCATCGCTAAAATAGCTAATTCTGGCATCTCCGACAGCGATGTGCAAGTAGTCAGCTATTTTGGTGGCGATTGAACGGTTAGAATTGCCACTGAAAAGAATCGGTTCAGGTAACATATAAATGGTTTACACAAGAAAAAGACGGCAACCCGTATTCGGATTCCGTCAGTTTACGACCTCAACTGAGTTTTTGCTGGGGCGGGAGGATTCGAACCCCCGAATCCAGGGACCAAAACCCTATGTCTTGCCACTTGACGACGCCCCAATAATTCTAAATCCCTTCTTTCTCGAACTCAGATTTCATTTTCTCAGAGAGTTCGCCACCTTCCTGGTCGAGGGACTTTTGGTATTCGGCCAATACCTGTTTTTCCAAATAATTTCGAAACTCATTCTGAATCGGATGTGCAATGTCGCGATACGAGCCATCTGGCATTTTTCTGCTGGGCATGCTGATAAAGTAGCCACTAGAACCTTTGATGATCTTCATGCCACGAACAACAAAGGCGTCGTCAAACGTCACATTGACGAAAGCTTTGAGCTTATCCTCATTTCTAAGGCTGATGTTGATTTCTGTTATCTCCATGCCTCCCTCCATAGAAATGACTGCTTCGGTAATCAGGCAAACTCAGAATCACCGTCCAGGTTAGAGATTTCTCGGAAACCCCATTTGACCGAATGAGTGACAAAGGTTTTAACCCGGCTCGCTGCATCAAATTTAACACAGCTAGCATCTTTTTTGCTTTCGAAGACGCCATAAATGGCAGAGCCTGAGCCAGATAGACTCGCGTACTCTGCCTTGCGCGCGATCCGACGTTTTATGTCATCAAGCTCAGGATATTGAGGAAAGACGACTTCTTCAATATCATTCACAGCAGAGTCGAAGATGTTCTTACTATCGAAATTCCCTCGTTTAAATCTCGACAAGGTAATATTTTTTTTCTTCTTTGTCAAGTTTAAATTCGCCTGCTCATAGGCCCACTTTGTCGCTATTCTGACCTCAGGAATAGCCAGCAGAATTGTTCTTGTAGACAGAAAATGCGATACCCGCTGAAGCCGTTCCCCTCTTCCCCTGGCCAGGGCTGTGCCACCGTCGATAAAGAAAGGGACGTCGGAACCGAGGGTGCCCGCCGTTTTTGTCAGAAGCTGTGACCGTAGCCCCAAATGCCACAATTTGTTCAGACCAAGGAGCACCACCGCCGCATTACTACTTCCCCCGCCAAGGCCTGCACCATACGGTATTCGTTTTTCCAGCATGATCTCGACTCCCTTCTGACATCCGGTCATCTGTCGCAAGACCATGGCTGCCTTAACACAAAGATTGCGTTCGTCGACCGGGAGGTTTCGGTCGGAGCAGACAAATTTTATCGTATTAGCGGTCAGCAAGGAAAGGTGTAGACTGTCTTTTAGCGATACCTGTTGCAGAATGGTTTCGATTTCATGGAAACCGTCGGCGCGTTTCGCTTGAATATGAAGGCCAACATTAATTTTTGCGTAGGAGGGGAGAGATAAGGTTTGCATCCCTGATGATGGGCGTCGCTTTGGCAGCTGGCTAACGCCGGTAATATTCCTCGAATTTTTGGACCAGCAGTTCTTTGTTTGCTTTGGAGATTTCTCTGCCCCTTATCGGAAAATCAGGCATGTCACGGGCTAACCGCCGCAGGCGCCGCACCGGCGTATTTTCGATTTCGGCTAACGAAAGTTGCATTGCCGGTGCATCAGCATCCGAGATCGACGTTTCGTCGTACACCAAGCCTTCCAGGCTGTGGTGAGGGCGGGGTATGACGTGGCAAGACACCAACTCACCAACTCGTTCAGCAGCGGCGGCTCCCGCATCAACGGCTGATTTCACGGCACCGACCTCGCCGACCACTTTGACGGTGATGAGGGCAGCAATTGTTTTCTCCGTTCCCAACAATCGCACATTGGCCGCCTTCACCATGGCGTCAGCCGCTTCAATAGCGGCGATGAGGCCTTTGGTTTCTACCAGTCCGAGAGCGGCGTCATCCATTTCTTCTGCTTACGCACCTTCCCGTTTTGGCAAAACCATTTCGACGTCTGCATGCGGTCTCGGTATAACGTGGACCGAGATCAGTTCTCCCACTTTCTCGGCAGCGGAGGCACCGGCATCGGTGGCCGCCTTTACGGCGCCGACGTCACCTCTAACCATAACCGTCACGTAGCCGCCCCCAATTTTTTCCTTTCCGACCAGCGAAACTTTGGCAGCTTTGACCATTGCATCGGCGGCCTCGATGGCGCCAACCAAACCTCTTGTCTCAACCATTCCTAATGCGTCTAAGCTCATAGGATGGAGCTCCTTCCGTAAATTGTTTGTTCTACTATTCAGAAGCGGGGATGAAAAATTGAAAGAATATTAGCAATTCTTTGTAAGATTGTCAACAGATAATATTGCGTAGGTTCCAATAAATTATTGTAAAACAGTTGCTTTTTTAGCCTCAGTTACTAGCTTTCTTGTGATGGAATCGATTTTTTTTATCTCCGATGCGCATCTGGGAGCACATTCCGATAAGCTGGAGCATACCAAGATATGCCGCCTGATTTCTTTCCTGAAATCGATAGAGCAGCAGGCGGATTATCTTTATATCGTTGGTGATTTGTACGATTTTTGGTTTGAATATCGCAGGGCTATTCCGAAGGTCAACCTCCGATTGTTGGGCACGCTGGCTCACCTGGTCGACCAGGGAACGAAAATCAGGTATCTGACCGGGAATCACGATTTGTGGCACGAGAGCTACCTTGTCGAACAAACTGGCGTTGAACTATTCCATGAGGCTTTGGAGATCGAACACAATGCGCTCAAACTCTTCGTAGCCCACGGAGACGGCCTGACGCCGGGACAGCGCAAGTTGCGACTTACCAAACGAATTCTGAAGAATCGCACAAACATATTCTTGTACAAGCTGATTCATCCCGACATCGGCATTCCGCTTGCAGGTTTCTTTTCCCATCGGAGCAAGAAAAAAGGCCTTAATAAGTACGTCGCCGAGTTCCGGACATTCGCAAGAGATAAACTGGCAGATGGTTTTGATGCGGTGATTCTGGGACATACTCATCAACCCGCCATTGAGCAAGTGGGCGAAGGATTCTATATTAATTTGGGCGATTGGGTCAGCAGCTTTACCTATTTGGAACTTGCGGGCCAGGAGTTCAGCCTAAAAAGTTGGAAAGGCTAAGAAACGACTTCAAAACGGTCGAAACTAAGATGGGCATAGACAGTATAATCCACATCCCAAGAACACACCCTGAATGAATATGAAAAGAAAAAGCATGGCTTCGGAAGACGATATGGCAACGCCTGGCGCAAGTGGTTGGTTTACGCGCAAAGGTGGGGCTCTTGCGGCGGGATGTGGGTTATTGTTGATGCTGAGTGTTTTGATTTATTTGGCGATTATCACCAGGGACTTGCCGTCTTTGCAGCAGTTGGAGTCCTACAAGCCCAAGCTTTCATCCAAAGTCTACTCTGCGGATCTGAAGTTGATTCACGAATACTATGTGGAGAAACGTAGCTTTGTGGCGCTTGATGAGCTGCCGGAGGATCTTGTCCAGGCGGTTATCGCAACAGAGGACCGCAAGTTTTACGACCATTGGGGAATGGACGTTAGACGCTTATTTGGTGCGGTCATCAAAAATGTCGTATCCGCCAGCTTCAAGGAAGGGGCCAGTACCCTTACGCAGCAACTCGCCCGACAGCTCTATCTGACCCGTGAAAAAACCATCGGCCGCAAAATTAGAGAACTCATTACTGCCGTTCAAATCGAACGAACCTACACCAAGCCAGAAATTCTCGAAATGTACCTCAACCACATGTACTTCGGACATGGTTCTCATGGAGCCCAGTCGGCGGCTTTGCAATATTTTGGCAAGGATGTCCGCAACCTGAACGTGCAGGAGTGTGCTCTGTTGGTGGGGCTGCTCAAAGCTCCCGAAGCGTACACCCCGCGCCGCCATCCTGATAGGGCCTTGAGCAGACGCAACGTCGTCTTGAATGCCATGCGGGAAGTGCACTATCTAAGCGATGAGTCTTATGAAGAGGCAGTGAAAACGCCGATTACGTTGGCCAAGAGATATCAGCGGAAAAATGACCTCGCGCCTTATTTTACGGAATATATCAGGCAGGTCATGCAGAAGAAATACGGCTACGACCTGTACACTGATGGGCTTTCCATATATACAACGCTGGATTCGAGAGCGCAATATCTTGCCGAAAAAATCATTGACAAGCAAATGAGCAAACTTCAGAAACAAGTTAATACCTACTATAAGAAAAAGGATCTTGTCAAACGTTTTCTGAGTCCTGAACAACGGGAGGACGAGAACTATGCCGCCGTCATGCAAGATACGGTATTTGTTGATTCACTCCTGAACGTGAAGGCGCAAGCACAGGTCGCGCTCGTCTCCATTGATCCAAGAAATGGTCATATTCTGGCCTTTGTTGGTGGAAGAGATTTCGAAGAATCAAAATACAACCGTGCCATACAGGCCCACCGTCAGCCTGGGTCTGCCTTCAAACCTTTTATTTATACGGTCGCCATTGACAACGGTTATCCTCCGACCCAGGAGGTCCTCAATCAGCCGGTTGTCGTCATGATGGAAAATGGCGAGCGTTGGTCGCCGCAAAATTACGATCACTCTGTTGGCGGTCCTACCACCTTTCGGGAAGCCTTAAGAAAATCGTACAATCTCGTCACCGTTCGCGTTTTGCAAAGTCTGATTCAAAAACCCAGCCTGGTGGTCGAGTATGCCCATAAGATGGGTATCAAGTCGCCCCTGCAGCCGGTCGACGCCATCGCGCTTGGTGCATCAGATGTGACGCCCATGGAGCTGACATCGGCCTATTCTACGTTTGCGAATGGCGGCGTCTTAGTCGAACCTCTGGCGATTCTCAGGGTGGAAGATAAATTTGGTAACGTGATCGAACAAAACCAGCCGCGAAGTCAAGAAGTGCTGCGGCCGGAGACCGCTTACCTCGTTACTGATATGCTAAGGACGGTTATCGACAAGGGCACCGGGGGCAGTGCACGCTGGCGCTATAAATTTTACCGGCCGGCGGCTGGAAAGACCGGTACAACCAATGACTACAGCGATGCCTGGTTTGTGGGCTTCACGCCGCAAGTCACGACCGGCGTATGGGTTGGGATCGACGATTTCACCCTAACCCTCGGGCAACAAACGGGGTCGAGCGCAGCCCTACCCATTTGGGCACCTTACATGAAGGCGGTTCATGATACACTGGAACTTCCGGAAGCAGACTTTGAAATGCCGGAAGGGGTCGTGCGCGTTAACATTTGCGAGGATTCCAAATTGTTGGCCAAGGACACGTGTCCGTGCAAGGTGGTTGAAGAGGTTTTTTTCTCCAATTTGGCGCCAACTCAATACTGTGACGATAACATCAACATCACGAGAAAGAAAAGTAGAAGACAAACGAAGAGACGAAGATTCTAAGAAGTGAACGCCTTTTGAACCGGCTCCCAACGCCATTCGCCTGTCGCGTCGATCATGCCGTAAATCAGGGGTTGCTCGACCGGCGGCTCATCTGCGTATTCAAATGCCGCAGCCAACCTGGCCATATTTGTCTGCAGCTTGCTGTCATCGTTGGAGTAGGCTGTGGCGAGAGTATCCCCGCGCGCCACTTTACTTCCCACTTTTCTACTTAGAACAATCCCGGACGTATAATCGATTTTATCTGCCATCGCTGCGCGACCTGCCCCAATGGCCATCGATATGTTGCCGATTTCTCTGGCATTTATCGCCGTCACGTAGCCATCCTGCGGCGCCACTATATTTCGTTGAAACGCCGACGGCGGGTAGGTTTCAGGAGCCTGCACAACGGCGCTATCCCCGCCTTGCAATTCCACGATCTCGACAAACTTGGCAAATGCCGCTCCGCTGTCGATTTTTTGCAAAAGCAGATCATAACCATGCTTTAGGGTTGGTACTTTTTCCCCTAACACCAACATTTGTGCACTGAGCACGAGACTTAATTCGAGCAAATCTTGCGGTCCGTGGCCCCGCAAAGTTTCGATGGCCTCCCGCGTTTCCAGCCAATTGCCGATGGCGTTTCCCAGCGGCTGACTCATCCCGGTAATCAGTGCCGAGGTCTTGAGACCAAACTCGGCGGCTGTCGATGTCAGCATACGACCTAGTTCCCAGGCCTTTTCTTCTTCCTTAAAGATAGCACCGTTGCCACATTTGACATCCAGAACCAGGGCATCGATGCCTTCGGCCATTTTCTTGCTTAATATGCTGGCAGTAATCAATGGAATGGAATCGACTGTGGCTGTCGCATCGCGCAACGAGTAAATTTTCTTGTCTGCCGGGGTCAGGTCTTCTGTTTGTCCAACCAGGACGACGCCTATTTCTGCCAATTGGCGTGAAAGCGCTGAGAGCGAAAGATTCGTGCTGAAACCAGGGATGGCTTCAAGTTTGTCGAGCGTGCCGCCCGTGTGACCGAGAGCACGGCCTGAAATCATGGGAACGTACAACCCGGCGGAGGCCACGAGTGGTGCGAGAATAAGGGACACTTTGTCGCCGACACCCCCGGTACTATGCTTGTCTGCTTTAACGCCGGAGATAGTATCATGCGACAAAACTGTGCCGGAATCGCGCATCAGACGCATCAAAGTGGCGGTCTCCACGGGCGTCATCCCCTGGAAGTAGACAGCCATGAGGAAAGCAGATATTTGGTAGTCAGGGATGGTGCCGTCTACGTAACCGGTGACCAGAAATTCCAGCTCCGCTCCAGTGAGTTCCTTGCCATCGCGTTTCTTTGCAATCAATTCTACCTGGTTCATGCGGTTTTCTCGCTCACAATTCCAATGCTGGCTGACGCACCGATTCTGGTCGCTCCGGCTTCTACCATTTGAGCGGCACTCTCGTGATCCCGGATACCGCCAGACGCCTTGACACCCAGGCGACTACCCACCACTTTTCTCATCAGGGCGACATCGCCTAACGTCGCCCCGCCCTTGCTGAACCCCGTCGAAGTTTTGACGAAGCTCGCTCCCGCACGCTTGGACAGGAGGGAAGCCTGAATTTTTTCGGCGTCCGTTAGCAGGCAGGTCTCCAGAATAACCTTGACAATAGCGCGTGGCTGTGCCGTTTCAACGACGGCCCGAATGTCATTCTCCACATAATCAAAATCTTGTGATTTGAGTTTACCCACGTTGATAACCATGTCGATTTCGTCGGCGCCGTGCGCCAGGGCCGTCTCCGTTTCAAACGCTTTAGCTTCACAACTTGTGGCGCCAAGGGGAAATCCGATCACGGTACAAACCACAACACCCGAGCCGCGCAGCAGGTCGCGGCAAAGGCGAACCCAGCACGGGTTAACACACACCGAGGCAAATCCGTAACGCGCCGCCTCCTGACACAATTTTTCAACATCTGCCTGCATAGCGTCCGGTTTCAGCAGGGTGTGGTCGATCAGTTGTGCCAGTTCCGCATTGATCGGGCCGAGGTCAGGACCGGCTCCAACTCTGGCTGCGCCACTTCCTACAATTTGCTTGACGACTTCCGTGCGGCAGTCTGGACAAACCCAGCACCAATTGCACTTCGGCGCATGTGAATGGCTGGTTTCTGCTGCCACAAGCTCGTCGACAACTTTGTCGACCAGATGATCGAGGTTCATTTTATTTTCCCTGCTGATGATATTTGTTTAGCTCCGACGTACGTAGAAAATTCCTGCTCTGGCTTAGTAGTCATGATTTGTGGCTCTGCCAAAGTAATCATTGCGGCTTCCTCTTGCTGTCACCGGGATCGTACTGCTCGCGATTCTGGTAAAATATCCAGGTCGTCAATGATTCCCACGATCACGGCTTGTACCGGAATTTCTTCATCGCCCAGCAGGAGCCTGGCGGAGCTTCCTTCTTTGTTGACTAAAGCGATGTCATCTTTGCCAGCGCCGACCTTGTCAATGGCGATCAGGGAAACGCCAACCGGCGTCGTCAAGTCGAGCTCGACGGGCTGCACCAGCAGGAGTTTGTACCCCTTCAAATGGCTGTTCTTTTGGGTGGAAACAACATCCCCGGCGATCTTGCAAATCAGCATATCCTAAAAATGGCTCCTGATTTCCGCACACATCGCATCGGCTTCAGCAGCGGTCGGTGCTTCAGCGATGACACGAATGATCGGTTCCGTATTCGATGGCCGGACATGAACCCATGAATCCTGGCGCAAAATCTTGACGCCATCGATTAAGTCGAGGGTTTCGTTCTGATAAATGTTTTGGATTTTCGCCAACGCCGCATCTGCCTTGACCGTTCCCAACGCGACTTTCTCTTTCTTGATAACATAGTGCGGCACGGTGTCGTTGAGCAGGCTCAGCGGACCACCGAATTCTGCCATGTGTTGTAGCGTCAACGCGACTCCTATGGGAGCATCCCGGCCCAGATGGACTTCGGGTAAGATAACGCCACCATTGCCCTCGCCACCGATGACCGCGCCGACTTCACGCATTTTTTTTGCAACGTTAATCTCGCCAACCTTGGTCCGGTAAACCTCAGAACCTGCTTCACGTGCCACATCTTCCGTAGCCTTCGACGTTGAGGCATTGAGGACCACGGGTCCTTTTTTCTTTTTGAGGAGAAATTTTACGGCCAGCGCCAGAGTACGTTCTTCACCCAGCGGTTCCCCTTTCTCTGACACCAATGCCAGGCGGTCGGAATCGGGATCAACCGCAACGCCGAGGTCCGCCCTGCTACCCCGGACAGCGTCACATAACTCGCCAAGGTTTTCAGGCGCCGGTTCCGGATTGTGTGGAAAAATGCCGCAGGGCTTATCGTTAAGCGGCACGACCTCGCAGCCGAGATGGTGCAGTAGGGTCGGAATCAAGGTCGAGCCGGCTCCACAGACATAATCTGCCACGACTTTGAACCTGCGGTCGTGAAGCCGCGTGTCGTCTAAATAATCGAGTTTTAGGATGGCATCGATGTGTTCATCGATTGCTTTTGAGTAGTGAACCTGTACGCCGAGCTTGTCCCAAGCCGCATACGAAATCTGTTGTGATCTGGAAATTGCAAGGACTTTCTCACCCTGCTCAGCATCGAGGAAAAGACCGTCTGGGCCTAACAATTTGAGGCCGTTCCACATGATCGGATTATGGCTGGCTGTTATCATGATGCCACCGGACGCCTTCAGGTTCTCGACCGCGAGTTGCGTCGTCGGCGTTGGGCAAACGCCGATATCGAGGATATCGCACCCGACTGACAGCAGGCCGGCACTGACAGCTTGCTGAATCATTTCTCCCGAAACGCGCGAGTCACGCCCCAAAACAACCTTCCTGCCCTGCACAAACGCGCCGAAAGCCTGGGCAAACGTCATGGCAACCTGCGGGGTTAATCCCTCACCGACTATGCCGCGCACGCCCGACACACTTACCATCAGCCTGCTCAATTCGAAAGCTCCTTTACCGAAAT